>MDTB01009879.1_pt1 | contig 20874 bp, 18 predicted proteins | sample 811161 | NCBI WGS metagenome assembly MDTB01 (sample SAMN05326650, study PRJNA326480) | marine metagenome | isolation source: seawater | place: Mediterranean Sea | collected 2009
AACTAAATTTTTATATTCTTTTCTAATCTTTCTTAAATATTCTCTATCTTTATCATCACAAATTATGTCATCCATTTTTTGCCACATACCAGCAGGTACAGCAACATTTAAAAGTGTTTTATATTTTTTCTGCTTTGAGTAATCCAGCAACTGTTTAAAATGATCTGTATTAGCATTGTAATGTCCAACTGTAATATTTAAATATGGATCCATCCCAGCCATCTTTACATGTTCAAGTGCTGCAATTGCACGCTTCCATGATTCTTTTCTTCCTCTAATTTCATCATGAATTTTTTCATCCATGCTATCAATGCTCACTGATACACGACTTACATTTGCTTCAGCCAGTCTTTTAGCCATTTTTTCATCAAGATAATATCCATTAGTTGTTAAATATAAATAAAATCTCTCGGGCTTAATTGCCTCTAATACTTTGAAAAGTTTTTTTGGCTGCAATAATAATTCTCCACCCTGTAAATCAAACTCAAAATATCCCAACTCATCAGCTTCATCAGCCAACTTTGCAATTGCGTCATAATCAAGATACTCTTTTACATGATCACCTTTAGGAGAATTAGTAAAACAATATTTACATCTTAAGTTACATGCATTATTGAAATTTAAATCAATTCCTCTAGTTTTTGTTCCAACCTGTCCATTATTTTTTTGAACGTAATCGTAAAAATCCTTCAATTTTTTTACTAACCTGGGTTTTTTTAATAATGAGGAAGCAATTGGCATTACAACAAATTCTGTATCTTAAAATTTAACCTATGTAAATAATGTATTTTTTTATTTTAAATTTTTAACATATCTTCTGGGAATGCAATCTTAAATTTAGCTCTGCATGCTATTTTTTTTGCGACTTTGCCTTCCGCTTCACATTCTCCAATACCCCGATTATATTTAATGAGCTTTGACGTCATTGTAAGTTTATCACCTGGTAAAATTTTTCTTTTAAATTCAGCTTTTTCTACAGAAATCAAATATACGATTTTTCCTCTATTTTTTTTTTTTCCTAGTATTGTTAATGCTGCTAATTGAACTAATGCCTCAATTTGAAGCATGCCAGGCATATTTGGATCTCCCTTCCAATGCACTTTAAAAAACCATTCATTAGATTTAAGAACTTTGTATCCATTTGCAATTTTTCCAGGAATCAATTTAGTTACATAATCTACAAATAAATATGGAGGCTTATTTTTTTGAAATTTTAATATTTTTTTTTTATCAAGTTTCATTTTTTTATTCAATCTTTATTGTATTAGTCATTGACTCAATTAAATCATATCCATCCCATATTAAATTTAAGTCTAAAGATTTACCAATTGGAACCACTCTTGAAATTTGATTCAAATTATACTTGTAAATTATATCTTTTACTTGATTTTTACTCATCCCAAAATAACTAATGGTTTGTAACTTTTCAGATTTAATATTTTTTAAACAATTGAAATTTTTTGAATAATATTGGTAAAATGAACCAAATATTCCTCTTATTTTATCGATATTTTTGGTTATTTTTTTTAAAGTCGTTACATTAATTTTTTCTCCATAATTTTTTGATGATTTAATTGTTTCATTTAAATTAACTATATTCTCATAATTTCTAGTTATTTTTTTATAAATCATGTCATCACTAAAAGTATATTTTGTATTCACAATTTTTAATAAGCTTCTCCAGAAAAGGTCTACTTTTCTAATATTTTTAATATTTTTGTTTATCCATATTATCATATGAGGACTAGAGCACGCATTTTGGTCCATTACAAATGAGTCATTGAAAAAGTTATTTACCAAATTAATTATATTTTTTTTATTTATTTTGTTTAAATCAATTATCGAAATTGAATATTTGTCTGGAAAAGATATGTCTACAGAGGAACTTTTGCTGGGTAAAGATTTAATTTTTTTAATGGTTTTATCGCCACCCCAAATCATTCTAACATCTGATATACAACTAAGAAGGTCAGTTATATTTGTTTCTTTTTCATAAGATAAAATACAATTAGAATTATATAAATTTTTATACTTCTTCTTTTTAAGTAAAATTTTAATTAAATCACATAAAACTTTAGTTGATTTGGCTTTTCGTGAACTCATTCTAATAATATTTGAATTGCCTGCTAAAAGCCCAAAAGCAAAAGAGTAAGCAAAATTAATGGGTACATTTGATGGTACAATATGAAAAACCAAACCTTTTCCAAACCTTATTTCATTTGAATTATGATTAGATTTCATCCTCATTAAATTTGCTCTTCTGCACCAGTACGCAAATGAAATAATTTCTGGATATTTAATTAATGTTTTTTTTTTAAAAATAAATTTGGATAGATCACTTAAAAAATCTAAATTTTTTTCACTAAACGGGACATCTCTAACAACCTTTGGTGATTTATTTCCAAAAACAATTTTGTGTTTTTCGTCAAACATTACTACATCCTCTCATTTCTGATTTTTTCATTCTTCCGTATACTTTGAAATATTTTCCTTTTTTTCCACAATCACAATCATCCTCGCCTATAATTTCACCAATATCTTGCGTTAGTATACTATTGCCTGGATAACTTGTTGGGATTAATGATATTAATTGAATAGTACCTTTTTTTTTCAAAGGAAGCACTCTTAAAAAAGTATCTCTTATTAAAATATCTGAAAAATTTGTTGTATGAAAATAACCTTTTTTACATTCAAAAAAAATAGATCCAATTTGCTCTACTAAACCATAATAATTTACAATTTTATTAAAGCTAAATTTTGATTTAAGTTTTTGTTTAAATTTTTTTTCAGAAACCTTTAAATTTTCTAATTTTTTCCAACCTCCTCCATGTATGAGTATGCAATTAGAAAACTTTAAATTATTTAAACCTTTATTCAATACAAACCTTTTCCAAATATCAAATGTAAATCCAAAAATTATTATTTTTTCTTTTTTATGTTTGCTCATAATTTGGATTAATTTATTTCTAATTCCCTTAAGGTCGTCTGACTGTAAAAAATATCTTTTATTAGACATCAATGAAAAACCTAAAATTGCTGCTCTTTTAGCATCCATTTGATTACTACTCCGATCAAATTTTTCATTTTCAAAAAAAATTATTGGACGTCGTTGTTTGCCAAATTCATAATCAAGTATTTTTTTTAAAATTGTAGATTGAACTAATGCATTTTCCTTATCAAGGAAAATTCTTGAATTTAATCCTGAAGTTCCAGAGGAAATTAATTTATTAGAAATATTTTCTCTTTTTATACTAAGTAAATCCATAGATTTAAACAAGTCTACAGGTATAAACGGAAATGAAGATATTTTACTATAATCATATCTTGAATTTGTAATTGAACTTAATATTAATTTAAAAGGTTTACATTTTCTCATGTGATGTTTCATTAAAGATTTTACACCACTTAAAAAAAGATATTCTTTGGAATGTTTTTTTAAATAAATTTCTTGAGAATTTAATAATTCTTTTCTTATTTTTTTATACATAATTTTTTTTATAATTATTTATATAATCATTAGAGTAGTTCCATGCTTTAGACATATTAATTGGTCCAAAAAATGACTTAAAATAAATGTTATTATTTTTTTTTGTAAAAAAATTAATTTTATTATTTGCAAGTTGTCTACTTAATTTAGATGGAAAATAAATTTTTCTTGTTATTTTTATTTCTTTGATCTCTATAAAATTTTTATTGGATTTATAAAATATTAAATTGAAGTTTTTAATTATTTTTTTTCTTAATAATTCAAGTTTTGTTTTGTCTGATGAATTTAAAACTAATTCAAGTAATAAGTATTTTCCACTGCCTGTATTAGTTACTTTACTAATTCTGGTAAGCTCAGGTAATTTTTTATTGCAACAAATTATTTCTGTAAAATTATTTTTTGAAATATTTTTTTTAATTTTTATTAATGCAGTAACAAAAAATTTTGGATTATCAGTAAGTTTATATAAATTTTTTGGATACAAATCTTTTAGTAAAATGACAGGAGACAAACAAAAATAGAATGGTTCAAAACTTTTCTGTAAATCTATTTTTTTTTCATTTAATAAAATTCCATTTTTGACGAATTTAATCTTTGAATTAAATAATATTTGAATATTATTTATTTTTTTTAACTTCTGATATATTGATTTTCTCATACTACTAAACAAAAATTTTTTTGGAAAAGCGTAGTAAGCTTTAATTTTATTTCCTTTTACCAAATCTCTATATTTTGCACCTTCATCCACTGTTTCGTTAGTTTTGTATAAACTTTCGTTTATCAAAGAATACTCTTTAGGAAAGAACCAAGGTATAAATAAATGTGATACATCATCAAAATTTTTAGAATATCTTTTACTAATTTTAATAAAATAATTTTTTAAATTTTTATCGATATGTTTTAAAAATGAATTTTTATTTTTTGATATTAATTTATTTTTAAAATAAAGTTTTGATAAGCCTTTTGGAGCATTATTTTTTGAAAAATTTTCTTCAACTAAAAACTTATCAATTAACAAATATCTTGCGTTTTCTCTCTCAAAAAACTTAAGTTTAAACTCTTCTTTAAGGAAATTTAAAAGATCTAGTGCTCTAGGAAATTCTATTCCATGGAAACCATTATTTAAATTTTTTTTTCCTAAATTAATATGATCATAAGATGATAAAATTTTATTGGAATTTTCTATTAAGATTATTTTTTTTTTAGGATATTTTGTTGCTAATTTGTAGGCGGTTAAACACCCCCACAGACCTGCTCCTACAACAAATAGATTAGTCATTAATTTTTTAATTTTTTAATAGGTAAAATATTACTATCTTTTAAATAGAGACAATATTTTCTCAATTTAGCATTTATTTGATTATTTTTATTATTTTTATGTTCACTGTTATTTAAGAATTTTATTTGACCTTTTTTATTTAAGTACCATATTTTTTGCACAATTTTTTTTGTAATTCCAGAATTTGATAATAATTCGTCAAAATCCATTTTATAAGTAAAAAAATTTTTTCTGTGGTGATATTTAGTTTTATGATTTTTTTTTGGTGAAAAATCCATAATTGCGATATATTTTGAGGAAACTCTAATTGCCTCACCAATACTTTGCAAATAGTGATTTCTGTCAATCCAGTGCAATGTACTCCAGAAATATACTAGTTCAAAACTATTATCTTTAAAAGGTAAATTATGAGCAAAAGATTTAATAAATTTAATTTTTTTTATTTTATTCTGTTTATTTAGTTTTGAAATTACATATGATGAAGGTTCCACTCCAACTATTTTTTTAATATTTTTCAAAGTTAAATTTAAATTGTGTAACATATGAGCATTTCCACAACCTATATCTAACATGGAATGTACTTTATTTAGTTTATTGTTTTTGAAAAAATGAATGTATTCATTATTTTTGTCATTCATTGTTCTTAGAAAAAACTTTTTTGACTCTTGTGGCCAATTTTTAGTTTGATTAATTTTCATTTAACTTATTATAATCTATTTTTCCAGAGCTTGTTAATGGATATTCCTTAATTTTTTTTATAATAAAAAAATTTTTATTAATGTGAAGTTTGTTGGTAATATAATTAATAATTAAACTTAAATTACTTTTTCCTTTAAAAAAAATCTTAACTTTGTCATCTGTCCCTGTCACTCTAAAAGGTATTTTGAAGGTTTCTAAAAGCTTATTCTCCAATTCATCAAGATTGATTCTTCTTCCAGTAATTTTTAAAATTCTACTTCGTCTTCCTATAATATAAAAATTACCTGATTTATCTTTTCTTCCTAAATCTCCTGTTTTCAGTATTTTTTCATTTATTAAATTATTAAGATCCTTAAAGCTTTTTGCATAACCTTTAAAAATATTTTTGCCCTTAAATTCAATCTCGCCTATATTCTCCAGCAAACTATTTTTTTTTATCCACATTTTTGTATTGTAAATCGGCTTTCCAATACTTCCTATCTTATTTGAGTTAGGGGACAAAATAGACATCCTAGATGTTGCTTCAGTAGCACCATACATAATATAAAACTTTTTTTTGTGTTTTTTTAATAAATTCAAAAAAAACCTATGGCTTGAATTTGCAAGTTTACCACCAGCTTGAGTTAAATATTTTAAATTTTTTAAATCACTTATTAATTTTTCAAATTTTAATTTTTTAAGTATATCATAAGTAAATGGCACACCTCCAAAGTTTGTTACTTTATACTTCTTTAGCGCATGCCAGAAATTTTTTTCAATTATACTTCTATTGTTTACAACTATTTTACCACCAACATACAAATGAGTATTAATGATTGATAGCCCATATGTATACTCTGGTGGCAATGTAGTAATCGTAATATCTTTGGTTTTTATATTTAACTCTTTGATAATTGATTTTGTATTAGATAATAAATTTTGTTTAGATATTTTTACAAATTTTTTAAATCCTGTGGAACCAGATGTGGTTAATAATAGAATCAAATTTTTATTAATTTTGTAGTTATTTATCTGTCTAGATTTATAGATTTGATGATCACAAATAATTTTCAATTTTTTATATAAATTTATATTTTTATAAGTCGTAGTTGTTTTGGTGATAATCATATTTGGCTTAAACTTTTTAATAATTTCTTTAATATCTTTCTCATCAGTTGATATTGGAATGAGCATCAATAAATAATTAGAATTTAAAAATAAATAATAATTAATTAAAAAACTTACAGAATTATCTGCTAGAATTAATGCTAATTTTTTTTTTTTATAATTTAGATTAAAGTTTTTTTTATAATTTAATAAGTTTTTTACTTTAATTTCTTCTTTAGTTTCTGGATCAATCAAAATAGTTTTTTCTTTGCTTAACTTACTTAAATTAAATAAACTCATTTTATTTTGATTGGATAAGTATATTTTCTATTGTTTTTTAAATCACTTAATATCAATCTATGTGCTTTTTTTAATTCTATTAAAGTAAATAAAACATTTTTTATTTTTATTTCTTTAATAGCATTGTTTTTAAGCAAAACTTCTTTGAATGAAGGGTGCGTATATGTATCAACCTTTTTCCTTAAATCTCTGCAAAACATTTTTGTTGAAGTTTTCTTTTTCTTCCCATCCTTAATAATTACTCCTCTGAATACTTTAAAAAATCTGTATTCTACCTTGGCTAATTGTTCAGCAACATGCACATATGCGCTTGCTCTAAAGTCAAGATCAATTATTAAACATTTACCGTTATTCTTTATCATTTTTCCAAATGGTGAGTCCATACCAAAACAAGTTTCATGTTTTAAATTAGATAATTTTTTTTGGTTTTTTCCATAAATTAAAAAGGAATATATTGGGTTGTTTGATCTAACAAATTCATTATCTTTCAAAGCACTTTTGGCTAATGCACCTATTGAATTTGTACTATTTTTGTAGTCATAAATTTTTTTTTTACAAAAATCCCAGTTAAAAGCGTCTATCATTATTAATCCGTTAATTGAAACAATTTTCTTTAACGCTAACAATATATTTTCAACCTTAAATTTTTTTTTTTTCTTTTTATTATAGATCAAAATCCCTAAGGAATTTGAAACAACAGAGATATTGTCTTTTTTTTTGATGTTTAGTTTTTTGAAAATTTTTTCAAAATCTTTTTTTGTCGTTAACATTTTTTTTTGAATTTATTAAAAATTTGCTTCTAAGGTTTGAATATTTAAAATGTCCCTTTTAATTTTTTTATCAAGTGCAGTTCTGCCATGCATAAATCTTCTATTGTCAACCATTATCAAATCAAATTTTTTCCAATCATGTTCATATGTTAATTCTGAGGATTTTTCTTCAACTTCAGAAATTACTTTTTTTGGAATTTTTTTATATCCTAAGACATGCCAACTTAGAATTGTAGGGTCTGTATTTTTATACAAAAAATGGTTAGAAAAATTTAGTTTGGAATTAAATCTATTTTTGTTAACTGCAAATCTTATTTGGTTTATTCTCAAATAACCTTTTTTATAATCTAATTCTCCTATGCTAGTGCCTATTTTGCCAATATCCCATTTTTTGGTATTTTTTTTTTTTTTAAATCCTAATGGAATATTTAATTTAAACTTTAACGGATGTTGAAGAAAAAAATTTTTTGTCTCTAATGTTAATTCTTTCCATAAACTTTGTCCGTCACAAAAAGTTGTTTTTCCTGAATTATTGTCTGCAATATCATTACAAAAAAACCAAACAATTTCAGGCCAGCTTGGTGAAAAGCTTGCTTCACTATGTAATGACATTTTTGCATATCCATAATCAACCTCATTTATTTTGTTGCTTTCATCTCTGGAATTTCTGCGATTTGCATCATTTGCATATTTAGAGGTAAAATTAGATGTGAATTTTAGTATATTTTTATGATTAAAGTTATAATTTCTAAAAATTATAATTCCATTTTTCTTAAATAATTTAATTATTTTTTTTTTACTTATACTCTTAATATTTTTGTCGTTTTCTTTTTCTGGTAAGATTAGTTTATTTTTAAATATATTTTCTTTATTCATTTTTTGAATATTCTGCATAAATTACTATTTATTACCTCTACATCAAAATTACCGTTAAGTTTTAATACATCCTTAAAATCTTGAATCTTACTTTTTAAATTGTTTTTATTAAATTCATCAAATTTTTCTGTTTTATCAGTATTTTTTCTTAAAATTTTAAATTTCCATAATAAATATTTGATGAATAACTTGAGCTTATGCACAGCTATTAAGAATTTAATTTTGCTAAACTTAGTAATAGTATTTCTAGACTCTCTTAAGTTATATTTATCTATTAAATTGTTCCAAATTCTTAAAATTTTTATTGAAGATAAATCTTCATCAAAATAAACTCTTTCTCTTAATAAGTTTAAATTTTCATTTATTTTGCTTTTCTGAGTTTTGTTTAAAATTTTTTCTAAAATATTTTCTAGATCATTCGAATTATTTACCTCATATCCAAATAAATTGTTGTAATATGTAGTAGAGGTTTTGTTTTCACTATCTTTCAAAAAAACTATATCTTTTTTCATTGCAGCAGCCTCAACTGCTGTTAGGCACCCTAAGTGCATTAGAGCTTTACAATTTCTAATCCACGAATTTGCATTATATTTTTTTTCTATAATTAAATTTGGATAATAACCAATAATATCTTTCCATGCTTTTATAGACTCACTAGGATGAGGTCTTAAAATAAAATTTTCATTATTAAATTTTTTTAATATTTTTCTAAATGTTTTTATGAAATTTCCTAAAAGCTTTGTCTTATTTGCATAAGCTTCATAAGCAAAATACTCATAATCATTATTATCTTCATTTTCAAAGTATGCTAATCTAAGATTCAGCATTTGTGACCATATTGGTTTTTCAGCAAGACAGGTACCAAAATTTGAGGTAATTAAAATAAAATCATTAGATTTAAAATTTAATTTATTTTTATAAATTTTGCCAAACCTATCTTTCCATAAATCAGCTCTTGGGCTACCTGTGTTGAAAATTTTATTTTTATGATTGAAATATTTATTTTGAATTTCTTTTGTATCAAATGGACCCCATGTAAAAACTGCATCTAGATATTTAAAGGATTTATCTGAATAGCGCAAATTCAAAAAATCAAAAGGTTTAGAGCCATCAAAATTTTTTTGCTCAATGCCGGCCTCTTCATCTTGTGAAGTAATTATAAATTTATTTTTTTTTAAGTATTTAAAAAATTCTAAATTATTTTTTTTTGGTACAGCAAATGTATGATGAAAAACTCCTGTTTTTTCTGCATTTTCCTTAATAAACTTAACTGTATCTCCAAGATACACCTCGTGGCCATCCTCAGCAGCTAATAGTCCCAATAACAATCTTGAGTCCTCTTCTCTTTTACTGACCTCAATTTGAAGAAAGATCTTAGTCATAAAATTTATATTTATATGGAATTAATTTAAATAACTAGTAAAATATTTTAAACCTCTATTACTTGTAACATTGAAAAATCTTTTTTTACTGATCAGAAAGTTTCCTCGTAATTTTAAAATAAGTATATTTTTGCAAATTATTTATAGCATTATAATTATGCTTCTAGAAGTTATAAGTATTAGTCTTATTGTTCCATTATTAAGTGCAATCGTAAATCAAGAAAATTTTACAAACATAAGTATTATCAATTCATTTATACTTGATAAGATTTCTAAATTTAATCAAGAAAATTTAATCTTGTTTTTTTTAGGTTGTTTTTTAACTATTTTTATCATGAAAATATTATTTAATATCTTTGTAATTTATTCTCAAAATAAATTTTCGGTAGAGGGATATCAGTTATTATCAAATAACCTTTTAAAAAAATATATAAGCCAAAATTGGAATTTTTTTACAAAAGTAAACACAGGTAATCTAATAAGAAATGTAATTAATGAAACAGGACATTTGCAAAGAAATATAATTTATGCTTCTATAAAGATATTATCTGATTTAATTGTTTTAACTGGAATACTGATATTATTAGTATTAGTTGAGCCACAAATTACTATTATTACTTTTGTTTTTATTTTTTTTTTATCTGTCTTATATAAATTTTTTACAAAAAAATATGTATATAAATTAGGATCAAATAGACAGAAAAAATCTGGAGAGCTGAACAAATTACTGATTGAAGTTTTTGGCTTGATTAAAGATATTAAGTTTTTAAATAAAGAAAAATTTTTTCTTAATAAATTTTCATTTCTAATGAGAGATTATTTAAACTCTATAAAATATAGCTACATAGTTTCTCAACTACCAAGACAAATTATTGAAATATTGATTTTAATTTCTATCTCATTTTTGACTTACTATTTACTAATAATTAATGAAACAAAAAGTGATGCGATAGTAGTTATTGGTTTTTTTTTAGTAGCAGCATATCGTATAGCTCCATCTATAAATAGCATAATCTCACATTTAAATTTATTTGATTTTTCAAAAAGTTCATTAGAGCTAATGCTAAGAGAGATAGATGATATTAAATTTGAAAAAAAATTAGAATTAAATAATTTTAGACCTTTAAAATTTAATTCAGAAATAAGTTATGAAAACATAAGTTATTTTTATGAAAAAGATAAGCTTATACTTGATGATATTTCTTTCAAAATAAAAAAAAATCAGATAATTGGAATAAGAGGGAGCAGTGGTTCAGGCAAGACTACTTTAATAAACTTGGTTGCAGGATTAATCAAACCCAAAAAAGGTAAAATATTAATAGATAAATCAGAAGTAAATTATGCTAATTCAAATTATCAATATTCAGTGGGAATTGTGCATCAAGATATATTTTTAATAGATGATTCTATCAAAAACAATATAGCTATAGGTGAAGAAAACATTAATTTAGATCGACTAAATTCTGCGATAAAAAAATCTGATTTAGAATATTTTATAAATAATCTTGCTCATGGAATTGAGACTAAAACAGGAGAAAAAGGAGTTAAAATTTCAGGAGGCCAAAAACAAAGAATAGGTATAGCGAGAATGTTATATTTTGATGCAGATTTACTTATTCTAGATGAGGCGACTAATTCTTTGGACACTGAAACAGAAAAAAATATTTTAAAAACAATACAAAATTTTAGAAAAAATAAGTCTATTATAATTATATCTCATAATGATGAAATTTTTAGTTATTGTGATAGAGTTTACAAAGTACAAAATAAAAAAATTACTGAAACAAAATAATTTATTTATTCAAATCAACAAGAATTTGATTAAAATTATCTAAATATCTATCAATTACTTTTTTATTATGAGAAGTGCTCACATAGATACTATTTTTAGATAGAGTCCCTCTTTTTAAAAATAAATTAGAAATATGATTAATAAAGTCTTCGTCTAAATTTTCATCAAAATGGAATTTTATAATTGACTTAAGACCTGTAAATTTAATTGAAAAACCATTCATTTTAGCAATTTTAGATAAATTTGATCTTAAATAATCTCCTTTATTTATTATTATTTCCCAAGACTTCAATCTTTCCATCTCTTTAAGGGTCGCAATGCCTGCTGCGGGACCAATACGATCAGTCCAATATGTACTGCTTATAAAAGTTTTATTAATAGAATTCATTATATCTTTTTTTCCAATTATCGCTGTGATAGGATATCCATTACCTAGAGCTTTTCCAAACATTGCCATATCAGGATTAATTTTATATTTAAGATGAAGACCTCCAAAATTTTCCCTAAAACCTGAAGTACATTCATCAAAAATTAGTACTATGCCCTTCTTTTTAGTAATATTTCTAATTTCTTTTAAAAAATTTCTTTTTGGATCAATATCTCTTTTAACCTCCATGATAACTGCGGCTATATCATTATTTTGATTAATCAATTTTTTAAATTTTTTTAAATCATTAAATTCGAAAGTTAAAATTGAATCTTTTAATTTTTTTGGAACTCCTGAAACTTTCAAATTTTTTGATAAATGGTTATTTAGATTGTTTCTATTTGATAAATTTGCTGCCAAATACCAGTCATGCCAACCATGATAACCACATGCCAAAATTTTATCTTTTCCAGTAGAAGCGCGAGCCAACCTAATTGCTATAGAGTTAGCTTCACCACCAGTTCTTGCAAACTTGCATGCTTCTGACCATGGATGTAAATCTATCAATTTTTCAGCCAAATAAACGTCCTCTTTATTATTCAAAGTGCAAATATTCCCATTATCAATAACTTTTTTTATCTGCTTATCCACAGTATTATTTGCGTATCCTAAAATATTTGTTCCAACCCCCATCAACGAAAAATCTACATAACACTTATTGTCTATATCCCATATTTTACAGCCTTTTGCTTTATTGAAATAAATTGGCCATTTATTGGTCAAATAAAAATTTGGTCTTTTGGAAAGAAGCATATTACCTTCTGGAATCGAGTGCTTGGCTCTTTTCCAAAATTTTTGATTATTATTAATTATTGATCCTTCGTCTCTTTTAATGTGTGAATTTAATTTAAATATTTTTTTATTTTTCATATAGAATTTTATAATATCTTCATAAGTAAAATATATATTAGTCTTAAAAAATTTTTGAACTTTTTTAAGTAATTTATAATCATCTTCCTCATCTAAAGTTAATCTTAGAAATGAATAATTTTTATTACTTTCAAAGTTAATTACATTAAAATTTTCTTTATTTTCTTTTATATAAGTTGTTACATGTTCTCTGTAGTCTTTGTGTTTTCTTGAATAACTCCAGGCTTTATTTAATGATTTTATAGAAAATATTTCAATATCCATCCCATCTGGAAAGGTTGGTGTTAAAGTATTGCTTAAATAATCGCAGTTTTTTTTAAGAAACTTATTAATAAATAAATCTACAAGCTTATAATCAACAAAAGGGCAATCAGCTGTAATTCTTACAACGATATTAGAAGAAAAATTTTTAGCACATTTATAATATCTATCTATTACATCATATTCACTCCCTTCATAAAAGTTAGCTTTAATCAACTTTAGATGCTTCTTCAGTTGTTTAGACTTACCTTCCCTTGGAATTGCAAAAATTATTTTTTCTAAATATTTTGATTTTTTTAATCTCTTATTGATTAATTCAACAACAGAATTTTTACCAAGTTTTCTAAGTACTTTATTCGGTAATCTTAAAGAACCTTCTCTAGCTTGAATAATTGCATGAATTTTTTTATTTTTTTTCATTAATATTCCAGTGATATGGTTTAATTAATTTTTCTGAATAATTAAGATTAATTATTTTATTAAAATTAATTTCTTTTCTACTTTTAAATTGAAGAAATTCATTTAGTTGATCCGACGTTTGAAATCCTACTATAATTTTTTTAATGTTTTGAATGCTATAAACATAAAGTAAGCAAGCATTATAAATAGATATATTATTTTTTACACTCCAAGTTTTTAAATTATCAAAACACTTTCTCCATTTCAGAAAATAAATTGGAAGATTATCGAAATCCATTAGGAGTAAACCTTGTAAAAAAATAGATCTTGCATGAAATTCGATTTTCTGACTTTCTAAAAAATTTAAAAAATTATTTTTTAGCATTGATTTATCAAATAAATTTACAGGCCCTTGAACAATATTTGGTTTAATTATTTTTTGGAAATTATAAAACTCTTTTTGTTGGTAAATTGATAAACCAATTTTTTTTGTTATTTTTTTTTTTAGTAAATATTGTAGTGTTTTTTTTATTTTATATTTATCTTTATTTTTTAAATTAATAAAATCATGAATTAAAACTCCATAAAAACATTTAATTTTAAACTTTTTTAAATCTCTTTTTAATTTTTTTTCAATAGTCTCTAAAAAATTTTTTTCTCTGAAGTATGTAGAGGGAATTTTGGTTATTATATTCATATTATTAAAATTAAAATTTATTTTTTTAAATGAGCTACTCAAATTATATTCAAATGCTGTATCTAAATAATTAATTTTATTATAAAGAACTAATTCAAAAATTTTATTCAGTTCATTAAAAGAAACTCTTTTTTTACTTCGATTAGAAATCCCATATGGATTGCCAAATTGCGCACTTCCTATACAAATTTTTCTTTTATTCATATTATTTTTGATTTAGTAATATACCTCAAGTCCAACTCTACTATAATACTTATGAATTATGCAATAAATAATGAAGGAAATAATATTTACAATTTGGCAAAAGAAATATTTTTTATAAATCGGAGCATCACTGGTAATGGTGTTAGAGATACACTAAAAATTATTAAAAAAATTTTACCTAAGTTACATTTGCATGAAATTAAATCTGGTTCAAAAGTTTTTGACTGGACCATCCCATTAGAGTGGAATGTAACTGATGCATACATAATTTCTCCAAATGGTAAGAAGATATTAAATTTCAAAAAAAATAACTTACACTTAGTTGGTTATTCAATTCCAATAAACCAAATAATAAGTTTAGAGAAACTTAAAAAGCATCTTCATTTTAAAAAAGATTTTCCAGATGCTATTCCTTATGTTACATCATATTACAAAAAAAATTGGGGATTTTGCATATCTTATAACGAATATAAAAAACTTAAAAAAGGAAATTATAAAGTGGTTATAAAATCAACCCTAAAAAAAGGTTCTCTTACTTATGCAGACCTGCTTATTAAAGGAAAATCTCAAAAAGAGATTTTATTAACTAGCTATACTTGTCATCCATCAATGGCAAATAATGAAGTTTCTGGAATTTGTTTGTTGACCTATCTTGCAAAATATTTGTTAAAACAAAAAAAATTGAGATATTCTTACAGAATAGTCTTTCATCCAGAGACAATAGGTGCAATTACCTATATTTCAAAAAATTTGAAAAAACTAAAAAAAACTATAGCTGGTTATGTTTTATCTTGTGTTGGTGATAATAAAAATTTTTCGTTGGTGAAGTCAAAAACAGACAATTGTTTAGCTAATAGAGTGGCTGAAAATATATTAAAAAATACTTATAAAAATTTTAAAAAATATGAATTTGTTGAAAGTGGTAGTGATGAAAGAAGATATTGTGGTCCAAATATAAACCTACCTGTTGCTAGTGTTCTTCGAACAAAATATGGATGCTATAAAGAATATCATACATCAAAAGATAATTTAAATTTCGTTTCTCCCCAGGGTTTCCAGGGATCTTATGAAGTTTACATTAAAATTATAAATGTAATTGAAAGAAATTATTTTTACAAAATAAATACAATTTGTGAGCCCAATTTAGGTAAAAGAAACTTGTACCCAATAATAAGTAAATGGCCTGATCCTAAAGCTGAAAAAAAAATATATAATTTAATGCATTTTATACTTTATGCAGATGGAAAATTAGATTTGGTTGAAATAGCTGAAAAACTAAAAATTTCAGCTTTTGAATTAATTGATGTAGTAAATTCATTAACAAATAAAAAATTATTAATAAAAAAGCTAACTAATTTATAGTATTTAATTATTATATGGTTTCATTAAGACAAAAGTTTGAAAATAATGGTTTTATAATTGTAAAGAATTTAATTAGTAAAAAATTAATATCCTCATTTATAGAAATTTATAATAACAAATTTCTTAATTCTGACAACGATCCTTATGCACAAATGAATTCTCAAAAAATTGGTAAAAAAAAAGTGAATAAATATGGATATTTACAAGACCCAATTGCAGATATTCATTGTCTCAATATTAATAATGAAAAGCATAACAAATTTGTTAACAAATCTTTAGATATTATTCTGAATAAAAAAATTCTCAAAATACTAGAAAAAATAAATAATTTCCAAAAACATAATCTTATGATGTCAATGATGTTTGATCAAAATGTGGGTACACCTCCCCACCAGGATTGGTATTATCTAGACTCATTGCCTAATGGAAATATTACAGGAGTATGGATAGCCCTAGAAGATATAAATTACAAAGCTGGTAGATTTTTTGTTGTTCCAGGATCAAATAAAATGATTTTAGAACTAAAAAAAAATGAGATTAAAAAGCCAGATTTATATGAAAAAAAAATAGAATTACTTTTAAAGAGCAATAAATGCAAAATATTTGCACCAAGCTTAAGAAAAGGTGATGTTTTATTTTGGAACTCAGGAACTATTCATGGTTCAAAAAAAACAGTTGATGATAAATTTTCAAGAAAATCTTTTACTGCACATTTTTTACCCTCTAAACTTAAATTTGTGACAAATAGATATGAAAATAAAGTTAGAAAAATGAATTTTTTTAAATACAAAGACCAATATTGCAGAATTACAAATTCATATAACAACACAAAGAAAAATTCTTTCCAAAGATCGCTGAAATCTTTTAATAAATTTTAATAAAAATTATATATCTTGAAGAAAATCATAAATCGTTGGAACTTGTATTTTTAAAGCCTTTTCAATTTTCCTAGATGACATAGCCATGCCTGTAGGTCTATTATTAGCAAAGTTATTTTTTCTTTTTTTAATTAAATTAACTTTTAATTTTTTTAATTTTGCTATTTTTTTAGCAAACTCATATTTACTTAAGGCGTTTGATGATCCAAGATTGTAAGTTCCATAAATTTTTTTTTTAATGATTTTATTAATTATAAATCCAATATATTTTAGGTTCACAGGAGAAAAATAAACATTTCCAGGTACCTCAAATTTTTTATTATTTTTAAGATTTTTTATTATCCAATCTGAATAACTAATTTTTGACTTTATTAAAGATTTGCCAAAAAAATTTGTTCTCAAAACTGTAGATTTGTTATAGTTTATTGAGATTTTTTCTCCAAGATACTTTGTGATTGAATATATATTAGTTAAACTTACATCATCTTCAAAGTTTTTTTTTTGTGATGGAGATTTATCATAGACATGGTCAGTAGAAATTTGAATGAAATGGGATTTTAATTTAACCTCTTGAATAGAGCTTATAATTAAATTAACAATATTAGCATTCAGCAATATAGAACTGCTTATTTTTTTTTCACACTTATCTACATCTGTTAATGCTATACAATTAATAATGATATTGGGTCTGATTTTTTGAATAATTTTTTTAAATTTTTCTTTCGATAATTTATTTATTAAGAAATCAGCTTTATTTCTATTAGATGTCGTAAAAACATTATATTTATTTTTTAAAAAGTATGACCTTAATGCTGATCCAAGAAGGCCACTTCCGCCAAATATTAAAATTTTCATTATTCTTTAAAAATCTAAAAAATTTTTTTTAACATTTTCTGATGTTATAAAGTCTTCGTTTGATCCTGATGAATAATCAAATTTTAGTTTTAACGATTTTCCTCTTTCTTTAAGTTTATTTTCTAAATATTTATGATTTTTTTTTAAAATTTCTATTTGAGGTTTTAAGAGATAAAAATCTTTAAATTCAACTACATGATCATCCTTTGTAAACATAATTTCATGAATTTTTTCACCAGGAGAAATTCCGATTTCTTTAATTTTTGCAGAGGCATCAAATGCAGGGACTAAATCTTTAATTTTTATTGAAGGTAGCTTTGGTACAAATATTTCTCCTCCTTTCATTCTTATAAAATTTTTCACTACAAAGGTGACCGCTTGCTCTAATGTTATAAAAAACCTAGTCATCCTTTTATCAGTTATTGGATAATTTTTTTTATTTTGATCTCTTATTTTTTTATATATTTCTATAACTGACCCTCTTGAGCCAAAAACATTTCCATATCTTACAACTGAAAATGATAAATTTGCTTTTCCAACAATATTATTTGCAGATATAAAAAGCTTATCAGCCGCAAGCTTTGTTGCACCATATAAATTAATTGGATTTACAGCTTTATCTGTCGAAAGAGAAATTACCCTATCTACATTGTTATTTATACAGGCTCTAATTACATTATTACTTCCATTGATATTTGTACTAATAAACTCCATTGGATTATATTCTGCAATACTTACGTGTTTTAATGCGGCTGCATGAACTACTAAATCTATATCTCTCATAGCAAAATTCAATCTCTCATAGTCTCTTATATCCCCAAGAAAATATCTCAAATTTTTAAACTTGGTATTAGAAAATTCAGGAGATTTGGACATGAAGAACTGTTTTTGTTCATCTCTTGAAAAAATCACAATTCTTTTTAATTGAAAATATTTTAATAAAAATTTTATAAAAGATTTACCAAATGATCCTGTGCCACCAGTTATCAATATAGATTTATTTCTAAAAAAGGATCTTAATTTTTGGGTCATTTTTATTATTTAATAGAGTATTTATTGTAATATTTTATATTACTTAGTTAATTATATTAATATACATATAAAATTCATGAAAACTAAATTTAACAATATATCTATATTTAATAAAAAACAAACTTACTTTATAGCTGATATTGGTGCAAATCATGATGGATCTTTGTCCAGAGCTTTGAAGCTAATTCGTTTGTGTGCGAAAGCTGGGGCAAATGCTGCTAAATTTCAACATTTTAAAGCTGAAACAATAGTTAGTGATATAGGTTTCAAAAAATTAAAAAAATTATCTCATCAAAGCACTTGGAAAAGTTCTGTCTTTGAAACCTATAAAAAAGCTAGCATTAATCCAGATTGGACAAAGAGACTTTATTTAGAATGTAAAAGATATAAGATAGATTTTCTAACTTCGCCATATGATAAAGAGTATGTGGATATGGTCAACAAATATATACCTGCTTACAAAATTGGTTCGGGTGATATAACCTGGTTAGAAATCATTAAACAAATTGCAAAAAAGAGAAAACCTGTGATTTTGGCTACAGGTGCATCTAATAACATCGACGTTGATAGAGCGATAAAAGAAATTATCAAATACAATAAAAAAATTGTTTTGATGCAATGCAACACAAATTACACAGCAAGAAAAGATAATATTAATTATATAAACTTGAACGTTTTAAAATATTTTAAAAATAAATATAGTGACAAAATAATTTTAGGATTAAGTGACCACACTTTAGGACATACCTCAGTACTTGGAGCTATTGCTTTAGGAGCAAGGGTGATTGAAAAACATTTTACAGATAACAACTATAGAATTGGTCCAGACCATAAATTTGCAATGAATTTTAACACATGGAGAACAATGGTATTTGAATCACGAAATTTGGAAAATGCCTTAGGAAATGGAGTTAAAAAAATAGAGTATAATGAGAGAGAAACGGTAAAAGTTCAAAGACGATCTATAAGAGCTGTAAGAAATTTAAAAAAGGGAATTAAAATAGATAAAAAAGACATTATTATGTTGCGGCCATGTTCTAGCAAAGGAATTCCTCCATACTTATCAAAAAAAATAATTGGTAAAAAAATTACCAAAATGATTTTAAAAGGAGACGAAATAATTTGGTCAAAAATAAAATAATTGTTCTAATACCTTGTTATAATGACTATAAATCACTAAAAACCATTATTATTAAGTTAAGAAAAAGATTTAATATACTTGTAGTAGATGATCATTCTTCCGACGATACCTCTTTATTAAAAAGAGAAAAAATACACTACATTAGAAACTTAAAGCGAGAAGGATATGAGCAAACCTTAATAAATGGATTTAAATTCATAAGTAATAATTTTAATAATATAGATTATATAGTTACTTTTGACGCTGATGGTGAGCATAATGTTCAAGATTTACAGGTAATAGAAAATATATTAAACCAGAATAATGTAGATTTATTAATTGGAAATAGAGATAGAAAAAATAGATTTGTTGAGGTTATTTTTTCGTATTATTTTAATAATTTTTTTAAAGTTAAAGATCCATTTTCTGGACTAAAAGCAATTAAAATTTCAAAACTGGATAACGTAATTAATAAATTATCAAATGATAAATATTTAGTAGATTTAACATATTATTTTTATAAAAAAAAATATACCATTCGTAACATTGATGTTAAATCAAGGAAAAGAATTGGAAAATCAAAAGTAGGTGGATTGATTAATGTGTATATAAAAATGACAAAAATATTTATTCATTTTATTAATAAATAGTTAATTATGAAAAAGTTTAGTGTTGTAGTTTGTTCAAAAAATGAATCAAAAAAAATTATAAAGTGTCTTAAAGGGATTAAATATAATAAACCTAATGAGCTGCTTCTGATAGATGATTCAACTGATGACACAAGGCAAATTGCTAAAAAATATTGCGATAAAATAATTAGTGGTGGATCTAAAGGCTTATCATATGCAAGACAGGTTGGTTTGAATAATGCTAAATATAATTATGTGGTTATGATTGATTCTGATCATATATTAAAAAAAAACCAAATTAAAAAATTATTCTCAGAAATGAAAAAATTTAATTTTGATATAATCCAAGCTCAAATTAACATAATTAAAATGAATTTTTTTACTAGAGCAGAAAATGAAGGTTATAACCTGGTACATAATTTACCAGGTCAGAAAAAAATGATTGGTACTGCTCCAGCAATTTTTAATA
>MDTB01008558.1_pt1 | contig 20869 bp, 22 predicted proteins | sample 811161 | NCBI WGS metagenome assembly MDTB01 (sample SAMN05326650, study PRJNA326480) | marine metagenome | isolation source: seawater | place: Mediterranean Sea | collected 2009
CTACGTTGATAGGCTGGATGTGGAAGCGCGGCAACGCGTGTAGCTGACCAGTACTAATAGCTCAATTGGCTTGATTTATGCACTGAAAAAAATTTTTATCTAATATATAATATTTATAATGAAAGACGAAAATATTATTCAGATATCAAACGATGTTAAAAATCTTGGAGTGTTTTCAAAAAATGATTTTTTAGATGAAGATGACTTTAAATTTGTCTCAAATTCTTTAATTGAACTTGTAAAAAAACAAAAAAAAATATACTTCCCGGTTTCTCTTAAGCAATTTTTAATAAAATTTATAAAATTCGAATTTAAAAAATCTTTAACTTCAAAAAAATTAATTGATATATCTAATAAACTAAAACTTAAAAAAATTGCTTCAAATATACTTGGAAAAGAGGCATTTTTAGAAACTCTAGATTGTTATCTTAGTATCAAATCTAATAAACAAATATTAGAATGGCATAATGATATTGGTTTTAATCCAAACACAAGATCAGAAAATGATTTTTTGAAAGAGGCTCAAGCTACTATAAAAAATAAAAGAGAAGGATCTTCTAGGGGGGTAAAATTTTTTGTATATTTAACAGATGTAAAAAGTAACAACGGGGCTTTAGGGGTAATTCCATATAGCCATAAAATTGTTACTGCTTTAACAAAATTGATTGTAGAAAATAAAATTGATGTTAAGCCTTATTGGAAACTAAAAGATCTTCGAGAGTTTATATTTAGCAAAAATATAAAAGAAAGTATTATTGAGCTCGTAAAAAGTGACGAATTGAATAGATTTATTGACTATTCAAAATTTATAGATAATTCAGAAAAAGATACCTTTGATTTCGATTATGAAATGAGAAAAAATAGCGTAGTTGTTTTTGATGAGCTTTGCGTACACAGAGGCTCAGCTCCTATAGAAAATGATAGATTAGTTCTAAGGTACCTTTATAGGAAAAAATAATAAAATTACTTTTAATTTGCTTCATAACTATCTTAAATGTTTAAAAATTTAAAATATAAAAATCCCAACAAGTATTTAATCAAAAAAGATTTATTTATAAGAAATTTTGAAAAATTATATCAAAAAATTGATGATCCTTGGAACCAACATTCAAATTTTTTTGAAGAAGAAAGCGTTATTATTTTAAAGTCTTTTATTGAAAAATTCTCTAATAAAAAAAAAAATTTAATTTACTAGATATTGGAGCAGGCAAAGGATCTTTAAAAAAGATTTTAAAAAAAAATTTTTCTTACTATGGAACAGACATTCATAATAAAAAATATAAAGATATAATATATGATGATATAACAAAATTTAATAAAAAATTTAAAAATAAATTTGACTTTATTATTTGCTTAAAGACAATTTATTATGTTGGTGATAAAATTAAAATTGTTCTAAACAATGTTCAAAAATACTTAAAAAGAAATGGATTTTTAATTATTTCTTATAATTTAAAAAGAAAAAGTTTTTCAAATAAGTATTTAACAGATCTGAAACTAAGAAGAATGTTAAAAAAAAAATTAATTGAAGTTTATACAATAGAAATTAATAGAGAACTCTCTGAATTAAATAGCAAAGAGGAAAAAACTACGCTCTTGATATTCAAAAAATGAGTAAACTAGAAAAACTACCGGTAGTTGTTATAGGAACATTTGGACATTGTGCATCTGATTGGTTGGGAAGCTTACTTGACTCCCATAAGCAAGTTTTAATTACGCCAGGACTTGCTTATTTTAGAACAATTAATCGATTAAAAAAAAAAATTAATTTTGAAAATTTAAATAATAAAAAAATTATTGATATGATTTTGAGTAAAATTTTAATTAGAAGTGCCTGGAAAAGTTACAATTTTTTTTCTACTAAAAAAGACAAAGAAAAATTTAAAAATTTTTTAAAGTTTTACTTAAATAATTCAAATGAACAAATTTTAGAAAAAAAGATTTTTTTAGCAATTAATTACGCTTATGCAAAAAAAAACACAATTAACTTAAACAAAATAAAAATTATTGTTACACATGAGCATACGCCATGGAATTGTAAATATTATACTCGATATTTCGACACCAAATATTTATTTATAGTAAGAGATCCAAGAGCAACGTTTGCAGGCTCTTTCAAACAGTTTGATCAATATCCAACTTTTCCTGAAAGTTATAAGATGGATATAGTTTTATCATTTTGGCTTACAGCTAATAATTTTATCTTAAAAAATAATCCAAAAAAAATTTATGTTATTAAAAACGAAAAAATCAACCAAAAACTTAAACCAGAACTAATCAAATTAAGTAGATGGCTTGGGATCCAATTTCATCACTCTCTTTTAAAGTCAACAATTCTAGGAAAAAAATGGCACGGAGACTCTTCTTATTTAGGAAAATTTGAGTCAAGTAAACCTTTACCTAGTAATTATTATAAACCAATAAATGTTAAAAAACGTTGGAAAAATTATTTAGACAATAAAACAATCTTAACTATTGAAGTTATTTTAAAGAATGTAATGAAAAAATATAATTATATTCCCGAGAATGATTTAAATTTTTTTAATATAATTAAAGGGTATACTAATTTATTTTTAAGCTATAATAGTAAGTCTTCTCTCATTTCAAGCTTTTTAGAAAAAATCAAAAATGCTTTTAGGCGAATTATGATGCTTTTAAATCATGATATTGCACGAAAAATATTTGATATAAATTAAGCCCCTATTTCCAGTATTAATATTGTCTTGCTATATTGTTTAAAATATGAACATAATTGTTCAATATATGAACAAAAACTTTTTATCTCAGGACCTTTTTAATATTCTCAGAAAGATCAATAAGAATAAACAATCTCAAAGAAAGTTAGCGAATGAACTAGGTTTTAGTTTAGGAAAATTAAATTATTGCCTAAGACAACTAAGGCTTAAAGGTCTAGTTAAATTAAACAATTTTTCAAAAAATCCAAATAAATTAAACTATGCTTACGTGTTAACGCCAAGAGGAATTTCTGAAAAAACAAAACTGACCTTAGCTTTTATGAAAAGAAAAATAGAAGAATATGAAGAGTTAAGAAAAGAAATAGAAGACAAATAAATTATGTGGGCAATATTAAGAATAAATAATAACAAATATAAAATGCTTACTAAGAGCTTGAATGCTGAATTAAAATCAAAAGCAATATTTTATTTCCCCAAGGTTATTATTGAAAAAATAAAATTAAATAAAAGAAAAAAAACTCAGTGTTCTGTTTTAGGAAATTACATTTTTTGTTACCACAATAGTTTTAAAAATCCTAAAAATATTGAAAAATTAAAATTTGTTCATGGTTTAAAATATTTTTTGAAAAACTATAATAATTATCAAAAAGATATAATTGAATTTATCAATTACTGTAAAAACAATGAGAATAAAGAAGGCTTTTTAAATTCAAAATTCTTTTTCGAAAACACAAGTGTTAGAGGTAAGTTTTTAAATGGACCTTTTTCAAATATGTTTTTTGATATAATTGAAAAAGAAAAACAAAAGTTAAAAATAATTGTTGGCAACATTAATGTAAGTTTAACAAAAAATAGTAAATATTCTTACCTGCCATCATAATAAAAGAAAAATGTGTATAGATGATTAAAACAGATTCTATCAAAGTGCGGAGCTATGGTTAATTTGTAACATTAAGAATATGAATAATTTAGATAAAAAAAGGTTTGTAAAAAATTTTGAAAACAAAGGATATATTTTAATTAAAAATTTTTATAATAAAATTACAGCAAGAAAAATTAAAATTAATCTTAAGAACTTTCTTGAAAAAAATAAATTAAATCTAAAGGGAGTAAATTTAATAAATAAAAAATCTAAAATTAATTCTGCGCATAACCTTCAAAAATGGCAATTGCTAAAAAAAATACAAAAAGATAATAAAATAAAAACTATTGCCAAGATTCTTTTAAAGGGTAAAGTTAAAAATTTTGGAGCTGAAGTATTTGCTAAACCCGCCAAAATTGGACTCAGTTCTCCTACACATCAAGACAATTTTTATTGGAATGTAAGCAACAATAAAGGAATTACTTTTTGGATAGCATTAAACAAATCTAATAAAAAAAATGGATCTATTTTTTACTATGAAAAAAGTCACAAATTAGGATTAGTCCAACATGTCCCTTCTTTTGCACCTGGAAGTTCACAAAAAATAAATAATGTAAATAGATTTAAGAAATTCAAAAAAGTTTATCCTAATCTTAAAGTGGGAGATGTATTAATACATCATTGTTTAATAGCGCATGGAAGTGAAAAAAACAAAAGCAAAAAAGATAGAATGGGTTTAACGCTAAGATTTATCGGAGCAGATAGTAAAATTGATCAAAGAAAAAAAAAGAAATATGAAAAAAGTTTATATAAACAAAAAAAAATCTTAAATTGATGCCAGGATACGAAGTAATTGATAAAAAAGAATTATATCAATGTGAGGATATACTTAAAAAAAGCAAGACCTTTTTCAGAATGGGTTTTGAAAAACAGCGTAAAAGAATTTTTAAAGTATTAGAATTTGAGAAAAAATTCGGCAATTATTTTAATGCAAAATACTGCCTAGGGGTGACTTCAGGAACAGCAGCCTTAAGAGTTGCACTTGCATCTTTAAATTTAAAACCTAATGACGAAGTTATAACTCAAGCATTTACATTTGTAGCTACAGCAGAAGCAATAATAGAAGCAAATTGTAAACCTGTTTGTGCGAATATTGATGATACTTTAAATTTAGATCCTAAAGACCTCATAAAAAAGATTAACAAAAAAACTAGGGCAGTAATCGTAGTGCATATGCTAGGAGTTCCTGCAAGAATGAGAGAAATTGTAAAAATATGTAAAAAAAATAAAATAATTCTTATTGAGGATACGGCGTGGGGATGTGGAGGAAAAATTAATAATAAATTTTTAGGAACTATTGGAGACATAGGCACTTATAGCTTTGATCATGCGAAAGCGATCACTACTGGAGAGGGAGGAATGGTAGTTTATAAAAATAAAAATCATTTTTTAAAAGGAAAAGCCTGGCATGATCATGGACACGAAAATAATCCTAAATTCCCGAGGTGGGAAGATACTAGAAAAAGCAGTGGATTTAACTTTAGAATGAATGAACTTCAAGGTGCGATAGGTATAGCACAATTGAAAAAATTAAACTTCATTACCAAATCTCAAAGAAAAAATTATTATCTTATTCTTAATAGTATTAAAAATATTAAAGGTTTAAAAGAAAGATCTATACCTAAAAATAGTTATATATCTGCTGATGCTTTAATAATTATTGTTAAAAATAAAAAAATAGCAATGAGATGTAGAAAATTTTTATTAAAATCAAATATCTCAACCAAAATTTTGCCAGAGGCGTATAGTTGGCATTTTGCAGGTAAGTGGTCTCATATGAAAGAATTTAATAAAAAGAAAAATTTTAAAAGTTCTCTTAAAGTTTCAGAAAAGATATTAAGCAAAGCAGTTTCGATACCTATTTTTGTCAAAATGACAAAAAATCAGATTTTAGGAATTAAAAATTCTCTACTTAAATCATTAAAGTAATTTTTAAATGAGAAAAAAAAATACAGTATCGGTCTCTGTTATAATCCCGGTTTATAATCAAGAGTTATATATTGGTAGGTGTTTAAGATCATTATTAGATCAATCTTTAGATAGAGAACAATATGAAATAATAATTATTGACGACGGTAGTAAAGACAAAACTTCAGAAATTCTAAAAACTTATAAAGATGAAATAGAGTTAATAAAAAATAAAACAAATAAAGGCCTCCCATACTCTCTTAACAAAGGCATTAAAGCCTCTAAAGGAAGATTTATAGTAAGAGTTGATTCTGATGATTATGTAAACAGAGAGTTTTTAAAATACCTACAAATGCATCTGTTATACAATAATGAAATGCATGCGATATGCTGTGATTATTACTTGGTCGATGATCAAGAAAATATATTAAAAAAAGTTAATTCAATGGACAATCCAATAGGTTGCGCAATTATGTTTAGACTAGAACATCTAATAAAAATTGGCATGTATGATAAAAGCTTCAATGTACATGAAGATAAAGATCTTAGAATTAGGTTTTTAAGGAAATTCACTATTAACCGTGTTGCTTTGCCTCTTTATAGATACAGAAGACACGCCAACAACATTACTAGAGATGGTGAAAAAATGATGAAGCATTATAAAAGATTCTTGAAAAAATATAAAAAAATATAATGAATTTTAATTATATAAATATCCAAAGAAAAAATGCATCATACATCATTGCCGAAATCGGAGTTAATCACGAATGTTCAATTAAAGTAGCAAAAAAATTAATTTTACTTGCAAAAAGAGGTGGCGCTGATGCTGCAAAATTTCAAACTTACAAGGCTGAAAAAATTGTAAAAAAAAATTCAAAAGCTTATTGGGATATAAAAAAAGAAAAAACTAAATCTCAATTTGAATTATTTTCTAAGCTTGATAAATTTCAACCAGAAGATTATAAAAATTTAGCATTATACTGTAAAAAATTAAAAATAGATTTCTTATCAACACCTTTTGATTTGGAGTCAGTAAGTTTTCTAAATCCATTAGTTCCTTTGTTCAAAATTTCTTCTTCAGATATAACTAACATTCCTTTAATTAAAAAAATTGCTAATTGTCGTAAACCAGTAATTCTTTCGACTGGAGCTTCAAATATTGATGAAATAAAATCCGCAGTTAAAATATTAAGGAAAGGAACAAAGAAAATTATCATAATGCATTGTATTCTTAATTATCCCACTAAAGATTGGAACGCTAATTTAAGCATGATTTTAGATCTTAAAAAAAATTTTCCACAGTATATTATTGGATATTCAGATCATACTTTACCAGATTCTAATATGTTGAATTTAACGACAGCATACTCTTTGGGAGCAAAAGTAATTGAAAAACATTTTACTCATAATAAAAAACTAAAAGGAAATGATCATTACCATTCAATGGATTTTAAAGATTTGAAAAATCTATCCAAAAACATAAAGCATATAAATATAATTTTAGGCAAAATTGGCAAAAAAAAATTTGTAAAAAGTGAAGTTAAATCAAGAAAGTTTGCTAGAAGAAGTATAGTAGTAAAAAAAGATTTAAAAAAGAATAAAATAATAACAGAAAATGACATTATAGCATTAAGACCTAATATTGGCATTTCAGTTGAAAATTGGAATAAAGTTCTAGGTAAGCGGACTAAAAAAAAGTTAACAAAAAACAAAACATTAGCAATGAAAGATTTAAAATAATAATGAGTGTTACAGCTATTATTCAGGCCAGAACAGGTTCCCAGAGATTTCCAAAAAAAGTTTTAAAAAAGATAGCTAACACTTCTTTAATAGAGTGGGTAATTAAAAGAGTAAAAAAATCAAAAAAGATTAAAAGCATTGTATTAGCAACTACTAAATTTAAAAAAGATAATATTTTAGAAAAAATAGCCCTAAAAAACAAAATACAAATATTTAGAGGCGACAGCCAAGATGTGCTTAAAAGGATTTATGAAGCTGCAAACTTAAAAAAGACAGATACAATAATTAGGATATGTGCCGACAATCCATTTATTGATCCTGAACAAATTGATATTTTGGTTAAAAAATTTAAAACTAAAAAATTTGACTATGCCTGCAATCACCAAAACAAATTAAATAGTAATTATGCTGATGGATTTGGAGCTGAAATATTTACCTTTAAGTTACTTAAAAAAATGAACTCTATTGTAAGAAAAAAAGCTCAGAGAGAACATGTAACAAAATATATTTGGGATAACATAAAAAGATTTAAAATATTATCAGTAGTGGCCCCAGCAAAACTAGCTTATCCAAAACTAAAATTCGATATAAATACATTCTCAGATTATAATTCAATAAATAACTTTGTTAAAAAATATAATATTAAAATAAGCACAAAAGCTAATAGTATTATTAAATTTAAATTAAAGCAAAAATGACTAAAAAAATAATATTTGAAGATAGAAATAATGATTGGGAGATATGGCAAAAAAATAGCTCAATTGAAAGAAGTATAAAAAGATTAAAAAAACAGCTGCCTGAAATGGAAGCCTCAAAACAAGTAGCTAAAATTATAAAAAAAATTTATAAAAAAAATGATAAAATTTTAGATTTTGGTTGTGCTGCTGGACACTTTTATAACAGCTTAAAAAAAATTGACAAAAACATCAACTACTCTGGTTTTGATGCAACTAAAGACTATATTAATTATGCAAAAAAACATTTTAATAAAGAAAAGCACGTAAAATTTGATGTACAGAGTTTATTTTCAATGTCACAGAAATATTACAATAAATTCGATATAGTATTTTGCTCAAATGTATTACACCATATTCCTTCAATAGACATTCCTTTAAAAAATCTTATAAAAGCTTCAAAAAGATATTGTATAATAAGAACGTTAGTAAGTGATAATACTCATTTAGCTCGTTTCTATTATGATGATTCAACAAATAAAAAAGGGGAGCTAAATAATTTTCAACTTCAAAATACTTATAGCTATAGTTTAATTAGAAAAAAAATTAAAAAAATAGGTAATTATAAAGTAAATTTTATTAATGACGTTTTTGATGGAAAAAAAATCAATAAAGAGTTCACAAAAAAAGAAAAAAAGAAATATCCTGGCCTAACAAGATTTGTAGATGGGATTCAAATTGCAGGCAGTAAAGTATTTGAATTTAAATGGATAATAATAAAAAAATAAAAAGATAAAATTTTTTTAAATTATTTCATTCATTATGAAGAGTTTTGCAAAAATACTAAATAGAACGCAAAAGATTAGTGCGTTGAAATTATCTATATTGATGATTGTGTCGACTGGTTTTGAAATTTTGTCATTACACTTAATCTTTATAATGTTAAGCTATTTTTCAAATCCTGTTGATTTAATAGATAATAAAATTTTTGCTTTTATACAAAATTTTGAAATTTCATCCAATTTTTCTGTGATGATATTTTTATTATTTTTTTGTTTATTCTTATTAAAAAATCTAACGATTATTTTATATAGTTGGTATTTGGGCAATTTTCACGCAAAATTAAGGGCTGAATTAAGCTCTACTTATTTTAAAGGTTATATGAATTTACCAAAATTATTTCACACGAGGTCTAATATCTCTGAATTAATAAAAAACATTACAGTTGAAACAGAATATTTCGTTAGCGCGCTATCTGCTTTTCAAAAGGTAATTTTAGAATTAGTTATGTTGATTACTATAACTATTTTTTTATTTTTTATTGACTTTAAGACCACACTTTATTGCTCTTTAATTTTATTTATTTTTTCCGTAGCAATTTATAATTTTAATACAAAAGTCTTAAGTCAAATGGGAAAAGACAGATCAAAATACGTGCAATCAAGGTTAAAAACAATTTATGAAGGTTTATCAGGTTTTAAAATATTTGAAATCACAGGAGTAAAAAAAAATTTATTAGACAAATTTAGTTTATTTAATAATAAATTAGCTTCAATTAGTAGAAAAGTATTTTTTCGACAATCTCTGCCTCGACCCTTATTTGAATTATTGGTGTTAGCTCTTATCACAGTATCAATGGTTTTTTTTCTTAAAAATGACAAAGAAATTATCAAAACACTACCTATGATAGGTACATTTTTAGCCGCTGGTTACAGATTAATCCCATCTTTTGGAAGAATAATGTCAGATTTACAAATATATCAATTTTCGATCGCATATGGTTCAAGACTATCAAAAGTTAAGGAAATGTTTGACTTGAATAAAAATAATTTAGACAAAATAGAAATAGGTGAATTAAAAAATAAATTTTTAAAAATATCTAATTTAAACTTTTCTTATGAAAAAAAATCCAACGATAGTGAAAAAATTATTTTAAAAGATTTAAATTTAGAAATTAAATTTGGCCAAAGAATTGGGATTAAAGGAGATAGTGGTTCAGGAAAAAGCAGTTTACTTGATATTGTCATGGGTTTAGTTCCACCTAGAGAAGGAAAAATTCAGATAGATAATATAGATTTACAGGATTTTAAATTACAGTGGCAATCTAGAATTGGATGCGTTCCACAAGATGTATTTATTTCAGATGAAAGTTTAAAAAATAACGTAGCATTTGGACTTAATGAAGATCAAATTGACGATAATAAAGTCAATAAAGCATTAAAAATAGCAAACCTAGAAGACTTTACTAATAATTTAAAATTTGGAGTTAAAACATTGCTAGGAGAAAATGGCGCAAGAGTATCTGGAGGACAAAAGCAAAGAATAGGAATAGCGAGAGCAATGTATCATGATCCAGATATAATAATTTTAGATGAAGCAACTAGCGCACTTGATGCAGTAAATGAAAAAAAAATAATTGAAGAGATTTTTAAAAATACAGTTGGAAAAACAATTATTATTGTCTCCCACAATGAAGAAAATTTTAGATTTTGTGACGCCATCTTTAAACTAGAGAATAAAACTTTAAAAAAAATAAACAAAAATTAAAATATGAATGCTTACCTTGTATTTGATTTAAGGATAGTTTTACAGTTACTCAAAAAAAGCAACTTCTTTAATAAAAAAAAAACAATTTTTATCACTGATAAAATAGTTATTTTTAACTTATTAAAACAAAAAAATATTAGTAGTATTTGCTTAGACTCTCATATTAATAATTCAGAAAGAAAAAGAATATTTTTAAAAGAATATAAATATTTTGATGATAAGCTAAGAAAATTTGGAGAAAAAAATTATTTTTATTACAAAAAACATAAAATTAATTCTATCTACAATAGTTTTAGGCATGACATACCAAGACAATATGTAGGTGTAAATTTTTTGTTAATTTCATTAAAAAGAATAATTGTAAAAAATAATATAAAAAAAATTATTTATCTCAACGATCTAGTAAGTTATGGAAACAATATTTTAAATAAATCTTTTTATGCAGAAGTATTCAAATTATTTTGTAAAAAAAATTTTATCTTATTTGAGGAAAATAACATTGCAAATGAGTATAAGATTAGCTTAATTGAAAAATCAATAAATATTTTTTTCAGATTTTTTTATGAGTTTAAAGTATTTAATGTAAAAAATATTTTTAATTTTATTAAAAAAAAAATATCTAATATCTTAATAAATAAAAAAAAAAGAAATCTTGCAATCATTGGTCAAGCTTGTGATTTAAACTATATGAAACGAAATATTTTCAATTTTTTTTATTATGATATCGATTTATTGTCTAATTTTTTACTCAGAAAATATTCAATAACAAATGTAAATATTTCAAAATTTGATAATTTGAAAAATATTGATGATATTTTTCTTTTTTATTTGAGAGAACAAAATTTAAAGATGGAAAGATATTTTACAGAAATTATATCAATAACTCATAATTATTTTAAAAAGAATAAAGCTAAAAAAATATTTTGGGGTTTACCTCCAAGTCCTTTTATTAGGAATATTATTTTGTATTTAAAAAAATACTTTACAATAGTAGGGGCACAACATGGTGGAAAATATTTTATAATGGAAGATGATATAATCCATAGAGACTCGGATTATATATTTTGTGATGAATTTTATTCTTATGGTTTTAGTAAATCTTTTAATAAAAAAAAATTTGCTCCAAATACTAAAATTATTAATACTGGTTGTTTTAAAGATAAGTATATTAGAAACAAGTTATCAAAAAATAGTAAAAAAAATTCTTTGAATAACATTCTTTTTATCCCTGCTGGCTTAAATCTTCTCACCAATCCAACTCCAGAGACCAACCAAACAACAAGATTTAATTTACAAAAAGAAATTTGTCAAAGTTTGAATAAAGTGAGATCGGAAGAAGTACAAAAGTATGTGAAAGTGATGCCGCAAACTTATTATGGAAAGTTTAATTTAAATTATGAACACCTTGAATCAAATCCTATTTATTTAGAACTACAAAATTATAAATCAATTAAGGTAAATCAAGATAGTATAATAAAAGCTTTTCAAAAAATTAATCCCAAAATAATTATATTCGATTATATAAGCACCCCTTTTTATGAATTAATTAATTCAGATTCAGAAATTATCGTATTTTTGGATAAATATAATTATCCAAAGAAAGATGTACTTATATCTCTAAAAAAAAGAGTTCATATTGTTAATTCTGTAAAAGAAATGAATTTTTTTATTAATAAAATATTAAATAGTAAAATTTCAAAAAATGTAAATCAGGAATTTTATAATTTATTTTATAAAAGCAAAATAAACCAATCTAAAATTTTTAAAAATGTTTAAGTATTTAATTATTTTTTTAAAAGCCAGTTATACTATCATTCCTCCTCAAAAAAAAAATGTATTGATTTATGATATGGGTAGATCAGAAATTATAATAGAAAAAATTTTTAAAATAGAAAAATTGTCTTTTTTATTCACTAGAAAAGAAGAATTTAATTTATTCATTTTAATGAAGACTTTTTTAAATTTCAGATTTAAATATTTTGATTACCTCATAGAATACATTAAATATGTCGAAGCCAAAGTCGTAGTAACCTCTGCTGATAATGATAGAAATTTTTATTTAATTAAAAAAAGATTACCCCAAACAACTACAATTTTTTTTCAAAATGGTTTTAGAGCTGGAGGAGAAGGAGACATATTTGGAATTTTAGAAAATAAAAAAAAATTAAAGATATATAAAAAAGAATATTTTGTAGACTTAATGTGTGTGTTTAATAAAATGACAGCTGATTGTTACAATAAGTTTATCTCTGGACAAACTTTTGTTTCAGGATCAATCAGAAGCAATGATACTAAAATCTCAAAAAGTGAAAATTCTCTTGTTTTTATTCCAGTGTTTAGAATAACAAGAAATTTATTTAATTCAGAATATGAAATAGTTAAGATTATAAATGAGTTTTGTGAGAAGAAAAAATTAAAACTTGTAATTCTTGGAAGATATATATTTCCTAATGATGTGTTAAAAGAAAAAAATTTTTTTTCAAATTTAATTAAAAACAAATTTTGGTATTTTCATAGATTTCCAAAAAGAGATACGTACGGAATTTTAGACAAATCAAAATTAGTTGTAAGCGCAGGATCTACATTAGGCATGGAGTCTTTAGGTAGAAAAAAAAAGACAGCTATTATTCATATTTTTCCAAATAAAAATCCATATAAAAAAATGTTTTGGGGATATTTTACAAAACGTAATAATCATGGTTTCTTTTGGAATAACGGAGTTAATAAAAAAAAAATATTTCAGATATTTAACAGATTATTAAAAATAAAAAAAAATCAGTGGGAAAAAAAATTAAGATACTTTGAGTATGAAACCACTGCCTATGATTACAAAAATGTTAAATTGAAGAAAAAAATCATAGATTTTTGTTTGCAATTAAAATTCAATATACAACCCTATCTAAAATGATTATTATTAAAAAGTCATATGCTTGAATCATCAGACTCAAAGACTATACAAAATAAATTAAATTTTATTAAAGGTACAAATATTCCCTTACCTTCTTTAGTGGAAATAACTAATTCAGGGCTATGTAATAGAAAATGTACTTTTTGTCCGCGTAGTGATCCAGACTATCCAGATATCAATGAATTTATTTCAGATGAACTTCATACTAAACTCTGCTCCCAATTATCAGAACATGGATTTGAAGGAGTTTTTGTTTATGCTGGATTTAATGAACCTTTACTTCATAAAAAAATTTACAATCATGTAAAAGAGGCAAAGAAGTTTTTGCCAAAAGCTAGAATAGAAATAATTACCAATGGGGATGTTTTAAATTCAACAAGAATAAAAAAATTGATTGATGCTGGGCTTACAACTTTATCTATTAGCGTTTACGATGGCCCAGATGAAGCAGCAAAATTTCAAACTATGTGTGAAAATCTAAATTTAAGAAAAGACCAATTTATTGTTAGGCACAGGTATTTGCCCCCAGAAGAAAACTTCGGAATTAATTTAACAAATCGAGGGGGAACTATGAAGAATGCGGGTTTTAAAATAGATTCATTAAAAAAACCAACCAAGGAAAGCTGTTACTACCCAAGTTATGATTTTTTTCTAGATTATAATGGCGACGTTTTAATGTGTTCTCATGACTGGGCTAAGAAAAATATTCTAGGTAATTTAACTAAGCAAGACTTTATTGATATTTGGACTTCCAAAAAAGCAATGATTTCAAGAAAAAATCTTTATGAGTCAAAAAGAAACTTTGCGCCTTGCAATGTATGCAACGCAAAAGGAGATCATATAGGCGCTAAACATGTTAAAGCTTGGAAAAATATAGAATAAATATGTCAAAAAAAATATTAATTTTAGGTGCAAGTTCAGATATTGGCGTAGAAACTGTAAAATATTTTTTAAAAAAAAACTGGTACGTTACTGCACATTTTAACAAAAATAAAAATAAACTTTCACAAATAAAAAGTAAAAAATTAAAACTAATCAAATTTGACTTAGTTAAAATAAAATCTTTTGAAAAATTTATTAAGAAAAATTCGAATGAAATAAGTAATTTTGATGCGTTTGTAAGTTTGACGGGCTATATGAAATTAAAAAAATTTCATAAAATTTTACCAGATGATCTATTCAATCACATTAACGCTAATTACATCTCAAATTTGTTAATAATACAAAAGGTTTTAGATAAAATGAAAAAAAAAAATTGGGGAAGAATTCTGTTAGCATCTAGTATTGGAACAAAATTTGGTGGAGGCATTCTTACAATGCCATATTCTCTATCTAAATATCTAAATCAATTTTTTCCTGCAATTTATAAAAACTATTACAAACACAATATAATGATTAATTCATTACAAATAGGAGTTACCGATACACGATTGCATTCCAAAGATAAAAGTAAAAATATGAAAAAAAGAATTAAATTAATTCCGATAAACAAAATGGCCTCTACTAATGAAGTTGCAGAGTATATTTATTTTTTATGCTCTGAAAAAAATACTTTAATTACAAATCAGAATATAAATATATCGGGGGGAGAGTAGTGATTATAAAATACAAAACTAACGATAATTTGAAAAATGAAGTTTAAAATTTTATTAGTTATTCCAGCAAGATATGGATCAACAAGGTTACCTGGTAAACCTTTAAAAAAAATCGGTAAAAAGACTATGATCCAGCTTGTTTATGAAAGAGCAAAAAAAATCAATTGTTCAAAAACTATTATAGCTACAGATGATAAAAGAATTTTGAACCATTGTTTGTCAAATAAGATGAATTGCATAATGACCAAAAAGTCACATATTACGGGTTCAGATAGAGTATCCGAAGTAAGTAAAAAATATAATTTTCCTTGGGTTTTAAATCTTCAAGGCGATGAACCTCTAATTAACATTAATGATGTAAAAAACTTAATTAAAAAAACTCTTAATCTTTATAAAAAAAATAAAAATTTTTCTGTTGCTACATTGTATTTTAAAAAGAAAGAAAAAAATAAACATAACCCTAATGAAGCCAGACTATTACTAAACAAAAAAAATGAAGCAATAATATTTACAAGAAAAAAAATCACTTATGGTTCGCAAGGAAATAGTTATTTAAAGCATATAGGAATTTTTCTTTACCGCAAAAAATTTTTAGAAAAATTTTCAAAATTAAAAAATAGATTTTTAGAAAATGATCAAAGATTAGAACAATTGAGAGTTATAGAGAATGGATATAAAATAATAGCATTTAGAGCGAAACATCAAAGTAGAGGTGTTGATAATTATAGTGATTTATGCAATATAAGAAAGTATCTCAAATGAAAAAATTACAAGTCATCGCTGGAAATTGTGTTATTGAAAGTCTCAAAACAAGTATTGAAACTTCAAATTTTTTAAAAGAAATGTCAGAAAAGTTCAATTTTGATTTGATTTATAAAAGTTCTTATAAAAAAGATAATAGATCCTCAGCTGATTATTTTAGTACATTAGGCAATGAAAAATGTACCGAGATATTTTCAGAATTAAAAAATAAAAATTATAAAATTATTACTGATGTACACAACTTATATGAATTAGATTTAGATTTATTCAAGTATATAGATGTAATTCAAATACCAGCTTATCTATGTATGCAAACAGAACTTACTAATAAAATAGCAAAAACGGGTAAAACAATAAATATAAAAAAGGGACAATTTTTATCTCCAAATGATGTTGAAAAAATTGTTTTTAAAATTAAAAGTGCTGGTAATAATAATATTACAATTACTGAAAGAGGCACTTGTTTTGGTTACAGAGATCTAATGGTTGACCCAAGATCTTTTTTCATCTTAAAAAAGTTGAACTATCCAGTTTTTTTTGATGTTGGCCACTCAGTTAGAAAAAATGGGTTTCCTTCTTCTAACATTAAAGATGGGGGACAAAAGGAATTTGGAGAAACTTATGCAAGATCTGCAATTTCTAATTTTGTTGATGGATTATTTGTTGAAGTTCATCCAGATCCAAAAAATGCTAAATGTGATGCTGCTACTCAATTTTCATTTAGCGAATTTGAAAATTTGATGACTAACGTAAAACCTCTATGGGACTTTGTTAACTTGAACTCTAAATAAAATAATTTAAACAATGATGAAAATTTTTCTAGACACAATAGACCTTAAAGAAATAAAAAAATATAATGAAATTCTTAATATTGGAGGTGTAACAACAAATCCAAATCTAGCAAGACGCTTTGGTATGTCTGATGATATTGAGATGGTTAGAGAAATAGGCAAAATTATTGGTAGTGAAAAAGAAATTCATGTCGAAGCCTTTGGAGAAAATGCAAAAGAGATAATCAGTAATTCTGAAAGAATAAAAAAAAATTGCTCAAAATTTGATTTAATTTTTAAGATTCCTTTTTCAGAAGAAGGAGTTAAAGCAGCTAAATTTTTAATAAAAAAAAAATATAAAACAAATTTACATTTAATTTTTTCACTAAGCCAAGCGATAATATCTGCCTCTATAAAGTCAAATTATATTTGCCCTCTAATTGGTCGATTAGACGATATAGGTCATAGTGCAATTGAGAATTTGAGCGGAATTATAAAATCTTATAAAACTCATAATTCTAAAACTTTAATCATGGGCTCTAGTGTTAGAAATTTAACTCATGTTATTGATTGCTATAAAATTGGTGTTGATGCCGCTACAATTCCAATGAAAGTAGTTAAAGAAATGTTTAATCACCCTTTAACAGACTCAGGATTTTTACAATTTAAAAAAGATTTAAATCAAATGAGACAAATATCTACTATAAATTTTAATAAAAATTTGGTGGTAGATATTAATCAAACATTACTTGAAACGCTGGTAATTCTTCAAAAGTATAAAGGAGCAGCAGTAGCAGTTTGTAAGAATAAGAAGTTAGCTGGAATTTTTACTACTGGAGATTTGAATAGACTTATTGAGAGAAAGAAAAAATTTAATTACAGCGATAGGATGGTTAATTTTATTTCAAAGAAACCTTTTTCAGTCGATATTTCTGACAAAGTCGAAGCAGTAACAAATATAGTAAAAAAATATAATTTAGGACAATTCGTGGTATTGGATCAAGATAAAGTTTTAGGAATTCTTGATGTTAAGGATATACTCTCTAACTAATAGACCCCTTAAAAATAATTTCTTAATTAATATAATTTTATAAATAAAAAATATGATAAAAATTAAATCTGCTATTATTCTTTGTGGCGGAAGAGGAAGTAGGTTAGGAAATCTTGGAAAAAAAATACCTAAGACTTTGGTAAAAATACATAATAAACCTATTCTTTGGTATATTGTTAAGGCACTAAAAAAAAATTCAATAAATCATTTTATCTTACCATTAGGATATAAAGGTAATCAAATTAGAAAATATATCAAAAATGATAAAGATTTAAAGAAATTAAACTTTGATTTAATTAATACTGGTTTAAACACAAGTATTTCTAAAAGAATATTTAGTGTTAAAGAAAAAATCAAATCTGATCATATTACCTTATTAAATGGTGATGCCATTTTTGATTTTAATCTAAAGAAAATATTAACTAAACATTATAATAAAGACATAGATATTACTTTTCTGGGATGCGCTGCTCCTTTGGCTTATGGCATAGTAGGAATTTTAAAAAAAAAAGTAGTGAGTTTTGAAAGAGATCTTGAGTTTAATTCTGTAAAAGCTAATAAAAGAAGAAATTTTTTAGGAAATATTTTTTCTGGAATTTCTATAATAAAATCGAATTTAGTTGCAAGAAATTTTAGACTGTATAATAATTTTGAAAAAGAGTTTTACCCAAAAATAATAAAAAAAAATAATACAAATTTTGAAGAAATAAATGGATTTTGGCATTCAATAGATAATGAAAAAGATATAAAAAACTTGAATAAAAAAGTAAAAAACAAGATTTATTCAAAGGTTAAAAAGATAAAAAAAAATTTATTAAATAAATGAAAAATTTTTGGAAAAATAAAAAAGTATTTATAACTGGGCATACTGGCTTTAAGGGAAGTTGGATGACTTTAATATTGAGTAAACTTGGAGCAAGAATATATGGATATTCTTTAAATCCAATTTCAAGACCTAATTTTTTTGATGGACTTAAACTTTCCAGTTTTTTAAAAAAAGATATACGTAATGATATATTAAATTTAAAAAAACTTACCAAATCAATAAATAAAATTAAACCTCAAATTATATTTCACATGGCTGCCCAATCTAGTGTGTTGGAAAGCTATAAAGATCCGATAGGGACAACTAAAACTAACATCATAGGAACAGCAAATGTTTTAGAAGCTATTAGAGGTTGCAAAAGTGTTAAAGCAGTTATTATAGTCACTACTGATAAAGTATATTTAAATTTGGAAAAAAGAAAAAAATTTAAAGAAGGAGATCATCTCGGGGGTTATGATATTTATAGTGGTAGTAAAGCCTCTTGTGAAGTTATAACCCACAGTTTTATCAAATCATTTTACAGAAATAGCAATTGTAAAATAGCGACAGTACGATCAGGTAATTGTATTGGCGGCGGTGACTGGACAAAAGACAGAATAGTTAAGGACTGTGCAGAGTCATTCATATTTAATAAAAAAATATTTATAAGGAGTCCCAAGGCCTCAAGACCGTGGCAACATGTTATCGAGCCAATATTTGGATATCTTAAATTAGCCCAAAAGCTATATAAAAATAAAACTTTCGTTGGAGAATGGAACTTTGGACCAAATATTAAAAATAATATGAAAGTAATAGATGTGGCTAGGTTTGGAAAAAAATATCTTAATTCTAAGTCAAAAATTGCATTTACACCTAAAAGTCATTACGAATCCGAACATTTATCTTTAGATAGTTCTAAAGTGGCCAAATTATTAAAATGGAAAACCCATTTAAAATCTAAAGAAGCCCTGGCTCTTAGTTTTGATTGGTACAAATTTTTTTATAAAAACAAAAACAAAAAAAAATTAATAGAACTATCATTTAAACAAATTAACAATTATCAAAAAAAATATTTTATATAATTAATGGAAAAAATAAGATTATTTAAACCCTGGGTAGGTAAAGAAGAATTAAATAACATAAAAAAAGTTTTTAATAAGTCGTGGATAGGATATGGACCTCAAGTTCATAAGTTTGAAAAAAAATTCTCAAGATTTATTGGCACAAAATATGCTGTTGCTGTAAATTCTGGAACAGCTGCTTTACACTTAGCTCTTTTATCTTGTAATTTTCCAAAAAATAAAAAAGTTTTAATTCCAACAATTACATTTAGCGCCACTGCGGCCGCTGCTTTATATTGTGATCTAAAACCAAAGTTTGTTGATATTAGAAAAGAAGATCTAACTATCGATTTTGAAGATCTTAAAAAAAAATATACTAAAGATTGTGTTGCATTGATTTGTGTTCATATGGGCGGTCACCCATCCCAAATGGAAAAAATAAAACCTTGGGCGAAAAAGAAAAAATTATTACTAATAGAAGATAGTGCAGAAAGTTGTGGTGGAATTTATAAAGGAAAAAAAATTGGTACTTGGTCAGATATTTCATGTTTTAGTTTTGAAGAAAAAAAAATTATTACAACTGGCGACGGTGGTATGATTTGCTTGAATGATAAAAAAAGATATGAAAAGATAAAATCCTTAAGCTTTCATGGATGGAATAAAGATCCTTGGGAGAGACATTTAATGTTTTTTAAAAAGAAAAAAAATTTCTCTAAACATTGGAAGTATGAAATCGAAAACTTAGGATTTAAATATAATATGAATGATCTAACAGCTTCAATGGGCTTAGCCCAATTAAGTAAAATTAATTTATTTAATAAAAAAAGGAATTTAATACTTAAAAAATATTTAATAGGAATTAAGAATTTAAATTATATAAAACCTGTTTTTCCTTATGACACTAAAAATGGCTCTTATTGGCTTTTTTCAATAAAAACAAAATTTAGAGACGAATTAATAAATTTTTTAAAAGAAAAAAAAATAAGCACAGCTGTTCATTTTGTTCCACTACCAATGAATAAACTTTATAAACAATTTAATAATAAAAGTTTGAAAAACACCAAGGATATTTGGAAGGAAATAGTTTCTCTTCCTTTTTTTCCAAACTTAGAAAATAAAAAAATAAACTATATTATAAACTGTTTAAAAAAATTTGATGAAAGCAAGAGAATTTAAATGAAAGAATTTAAACTAGCCGACAATACTATAGACAATAAAGATTATAAAAAAATGATAAACTTTCTTAAAGAAAGAAAATATCTTAATCAGTCAAAATTAACACATAAATTTCAAGAAAAATTCTCCAAATTTTTAAATACAAAATTTTCCGTTTTCGTTAATTCAGGTTCGTCAGCAAACTTATTAATAGCACAAGCTCTTTTAGAGGGTAATTATTTAAAAAATAAAGTAGTAGTTTTACCAGCGGTTTC
>MDTB01150530.1_pt1 | contig 20861 bp, 14 predicted proteins | sample 811161 | NCBI WGS metagenome assembly MDTB01 (sample SAMN05326650, study PRJNA326480) | marine metagenome | isolation source: seawater | place: Mediterranean Sea | collected 2009
AGATGAGGAATCCACTGAGGTGGCCATCAACCATGAAGGGCGCACCCATCTTCTTGAATAGACCGGATGCTGATTTCATCCTATTACGAAGAGTATGAGGCCAACAATAACCGCAGGCAAAGCAGTGTGAAGTGTCGCCCACAATGAGGCTGCACGGTGACGAACCAGCAATGGAAAGAGTGCGTCGCCGTCCTGCGATATCGCATTCGAAACTAGACCCGGGAATCCAAGGATACCTTCGATGTAACTGGTCATCACGATAATCTGAGGGCCACATCCTGGAATGAGGCCGACTGCCGCGGCGACAAGGATTGCACCAACCCCTGCCCCATACGCAGCAAGGTGCGTCTCATCAACGCCTCCCAAGAGCATAGAGAACTCAAAAACAAGGTATGCAATGACGACCCAGAACGTCACAAATGATGTCTCTTGAGCAGCATGGATGGTGGTCTCACGCAATGATTCCAACTTATCTCCGATACTAGCTTCGCTGTCATCGCGGAAAATCGAACGCTGGGCCGCAAAGATTGCAATTGAAAGACCAGTTCCTAGAAGGCCAATCCAAGATACGAAACCACCGAGGGTGAACGGATCAAGGTTCAGGCTCCCGTCCTCAAGATCAACCTCTGGACCACCTCCGGTTGACCCCCAAATGAGTAGCAAGATAGCGAATATAAGGCCGATTCCAGTAATAGCCCACCAAGCAAGATATCCCTGATGAACGACCTTGTACGCAAAACCCTCCTGCTCTTCACGTGGTAAATCATCTCTAACATCGAAATCCTCGATATTATCAGTCTCTGGCACAGATGATTCAAAGGGCTGGGAGCCGAATCGTCCCAATGGAGAGGAGGGTGTAATTCCAACCGCATCAACACCAAGGCCCCAGATTATACCAACAACAAGCGAGATCACGTGGACCATCACTACAGGACCAATTAGTGAAGGATTAGCAATCGCACCCCCAATCAAGACGAAAGCCGAATCACCAAGCGTGGCTATTAGCGTCGATATTACTGTGCCATATGTGACGTATCCGCGTGCATAGAGGGGCATCATTACGATGGCACCCCCGCACCCCGGAGTAATACCCATGACGGCTCCAATAACTGGTTGAAGCCTACGCTTTGAACGAATCCAGTCAACGAAACGACCTGCAGTAGCATATTGTAACCAGCTGAACAACAACACCATCGCCGCTACGAAGACAGTGACGGCAAGGAATGCATCTCGCATCGAGCGGAGAAGCAGGTCGATGATCTCCGATGAGGTCACCATGTGTTCCGTTAATTATCGCCGAAACATGAATGTTAGCCAAGGCTAACTTTGCCCTCAAACTCAAACCAAATCACCCAATGCCCATGCCATGACTGCATCGACACTGGCCTGGGCACTCAGCCAGTTAGATGCAGGTAATCGTGTGGCGATAGCCAGCGTAGTTGAATCTCAGGGTTCAGTTCCAGGTAAGGTTGGCGCCAAAATTGCAATCTCATTGAATGGTGAGCAACACGGCACCGTAGGTGGTGCAGGTCTAGAGATGATGGTTATTGACCACCTACAAGGCGTACTCAAAGGCGAAATAATTCCCGGCATTGAACGATTCCAACTAAGAAAAGAAGCACGTGAAAAGAAAGATCAGGAATCCGATTTGACCGCACTGAACAGCCTTTGTGGGGGAATCGTGACCATTGTCAGCGAAGTATTGGATGCGCCCCCTCATGTCCTCCTTGCAGGTGGAGGGCATTGTGCTATCGCAATAGGAAAAATGGCTGAGGTACTCGATTGGAAAATCTCAGTTATGGATGCACGTGCAGAATTTGTTGACGAGAACATGCATCCGTATGCTGTCGAAAGGATTCACGCTATGCCTGCAGATTTCTTACACCTTGAAAACGGCGAAAGGCTCGACAGGTTCAGCCATATTCTCATCATGGGACACGATTGGTCCATTGATCAGGATCTCCTCCTAGGACTTCTATCCGGGCGTGAATCTGGCACAATTAATGCATCATTCATACTCGGGACAATCGGAAGTCAAGCGAAATGGAAATCATTCACACAAGCGGCTCTAGATGCAGGTATATCGGATACATCGCTTGACGCAGTTATCTGCCCAATCGGCATCGACGTAACCGCACAAACTCCTGAAGAGATTGCAATCGCAGTGTGTGCACAAATCATTGACCAACGCAGTCGTATAATCCGCGGAGAAGACCCCGTCCTGCATTCCGGTTGGCGGGCTCATTCCTCTTGAGTAAAGTCAGGGATTGGCTCCCATAGCAATGACAGGACACCTTGGCCGTTGATGTGAACCAAAGGCCGGAATCCAGGGGTTCCAGCAGTACTGACTGCAGTAACAATCCTCTGAAGCATCGCTCCTTCAATCTCCATATCGATAGATGACCCCAGCAAGGGGAAACGGACATCGTTGATAGAGGCAAAATCATCCTCTGCTTCTGGAACATCCTCTGCTTCCGGAGCATCCTCTTCGATAGGATCTGATTCATCGGAATCATCGGAATCGCCTTCCTCTTCACCCTCAGTACCGGACTCTTTCGATATTGCCAAATCTGGTTTGATGAAAGCGGTCATCGAATCCATATGTATACCGCCCTCGCTCCGTGCGGAGCCCATACCAATTCCACCACGTGCAGAATACATGATGCCCTGAGCAATCAACGTCATGGCAGCTAGGAACAGAGAGATAACCTGAACGAGTTGATTGTTGAGTGAGAATCCGGTTACTAACATGCCTGTTGGGAGCCCGACTAGGCTAAACAACCGCCTCCACGAATCATCGCGTCCAAAGCCAAGAACAAGGTGATGACCAAAGATAATGACCATCACGATCCCATTCAGAGCACCCATATTGTAATCACCAAAATCAATGAACCACCATAATCCAAGAATCACTGAGAAGGTCCCGATAATACCTGCATGAGATTCAGATGATTCTTCATTGAATTCATTCACCTGCTTATACGAGCAGTATAACTGGTATGCTCCAGCTATTACCAATAGTAAGAATGCAAATTGGTCATAGGTGGCAGGGTTTCCGAACTCTTCCTCTATGTTGACTTCATTATAGAGGAACTCTCCCGTGAATACTACCATCGGAATAATCCATAATCGAAGCGGCCACAACAGACGATTCAAGTAAAGATCTAGGCCGAGTAAACCGGTGAGAACGACTCGGATGAATGGTAAGTAATCTACCACCTGATCAGGAGCAAATAGGATGAGCGTCGAGTATCCGAGGGCACGGTTGTATAGGTTGAATCCGAGATTTTCGCCCGGACCCTTTTCGAGATTGAATCCTTGTGCCTCTATCCGTATATCGGTGAATCGATGAAGGAATCCATAACGATACGCGAAAAGTTGTGCAAAGGCAACAAGACCGAGAGTCATAGCAAAAGCGCTCTCTTCATGGATGTTCATTAGGCCCCACTCATTTTCTTTGATGAGATCAAGAGTGGTGACGGCGGACCAGCCAGCTACGAATGGATTAATCCAGAACCAACCTAGGTAACCTGTACGAAGCATTAGAGCGGCCATGATGATAGTGAATAAGCCAGGAACATACCGTGCGTCTGGGAGTATTACTGCTACGCTGACAACCAACCAGAAATATGGCAAATATGGCGTGTATTCATTCCGTGGATTTGTAATCGAGCGATGATGGAAAAGAGACAATGCGGAAATCGCAACCAGAAGGAGGATGCTCCAACGAGGAAGGAGATCGTCACCTAGAAGATTCGAAAACTCACCGAGATAAGGTAGCAAGTCAAACCGATCCCAAATCAGGCCATGCTCACTCAATATGCCAAACTTGCCGATTATCGAGATTGCAAAAGCAGCCGGAAGGAGGAATATTTGGGTGAACCCGTGCTGATATCGAATGGCTCTATCAGCAACAAGGAAGAACACAACGAGACTCCAGAGCCCTCCGCTGAGATCCATGAATGAAGAGATGAGGAGAATGAACAAAACCGCCTGATCGAGAGACCTCTCTTCTTCCGACGAATCACCCTTAGCTTGGAATCTAAGATTGATACCAATAAGTGCGCCAATCAGAATCAACTCACGGATTAGAGCGCCAGATAAAGCCAATTCGTTGAGTGTTATTGATGCCCCCCAAATCAAAAACAATGCTGCTAAAGAAGAACCAAGACGTTCCATTGGCGTACCGGATTTTAGTATCCCTCCTTCAAGAGCGATGATTCCAACAGTTAATGCAAACAGGGTAAGGCGGAGTGCTTCAATTATCGATGCATCCAAATCCGCATGTAAAGACAAGTTGTGAAGGCCCAAGAACTGCCCGAAAAATAGCAGAATATATACTGAAATTAATGATAATCGGAACGGATTCCCCTCCGAAATTACGATGTTCTCAGAGGTTGTATTGAACACTTCTTTTCCACGAATTGAATAAGTAAGGGCGTAAAGTAAAACGCCAGTAAATGGAGCGATTAGTAGGGTCACCAAATCCTTAGATCCATCAGGTAAAGAGTCGGCTAGGAATGGCCCTGCACTCAAAGATGCGAGGACAACGCTGCTTAATGCTGGAAGGAAGTGAACGGTATTGATTGAATCAAGATCGGAACTTGCCCGTATCTCAAGAGCCAGAGCCAGAACACCAGTACCTATTACAAGGACAGAGAAGGGAAGATCCAATCCACCAAACGAAGCGGGCGTGAAGGCCCCGGCCAAAGCAAGCATCCCGAGAATGTAGGCTGGGAATCGGGACGATAGGACCTGCCAGATACCTAAACCTACCAAACCGGGGAACAATACATAGTGGACAAGATCCATGATTTCAATTTCAAGTCCTCCGAACAGGGGTGGAAGATCAGCCCCCGGACCTGCGGTTGATGAGAACCACCAAGACGCCACCATAGCAATGAATGTCCAAGTAATCACCCACGTCCTAGCGTGATCCCGTGTTGCGAGATAGATGAAGGCCAGGAATGCAACTGACCACGCGACGGCTGCTGCTTCACCCTGAAGCATTGCAAGGGCGAGGGCGAGGCCGATTGGCATCGCAGGTGTACGCTGCATGTAGGTTGGGCCAAACCAACCAACCAACAGGGTCGCCCACAAGACGAAAGAAAGGTCAAACGGTGCAGTGGTCAACGTGAATCCAGCGAATACAAATGGACTACCAAATGACCAAAACTGGGCGATTAGGACGGTTCCAACGACGAAACCTGAACTATTCTCGATCATCTTCCGATCCAATGACCGATCCATCGCAGTGATGCCTACAATAACGATGATTGGGACGAGTAAGCTGATGGCTTCAGGACCTACACTGGTCATCGAAAACAACAATGGAAAGACAGATGCGACTCCTGCAGCAAGAAGATAGAGTGGTGCACGGTCCAGATGCAGAGCGTAAATTATCGCCGAAGAAAGAAGCAGTAGATGGCCGAATCCGACCCAGACACTGAGGCCTGGAGCAGACCAATCTAGCCAGATTGTAATTACACTGAAGGATACACTGATTGGTGCAAGGACCAATGCTGCCCGGACAGAGTTACCCAAGGAATGACGTTGGGCCATCCATGCGCCCAAAGCCACCGTACCGATGACACCAATAGTTTGGACCATAGGCATCCAATCTGGAATCCAGAAATTATTACCCACATCCTGGGCAATGAAGGTATTCTCAACAGCAAGGAACCATATCGAGAAACGGGAAATCCAGAGTGCTGCTAGAGTCCCGAATACCACGGCAGCACTCCCAAGGTAATCCTTCAGAACCTCGGAAGGGCTAGGGAGAAGTTCATGCTTACATACTTCAAGATACGCGATTACGCACAGCCCTATCGTGCCAAGCATCATCCCGAGAATGAGGTATGAGTAATCTGAATCCACTTGGACAGTAGTCACATAGAAGATGGCGGCAATTAACATCACACTTCCACCCACAATAGAGGCAATCATCCCAATACGGGCTGCATCCATTTCCTGTGTACTCAGGACTGTAACTTGCTGCGGTTCTGAAGGTGACATGGGACCAATTCCTAAACTGGCAGAGTATAACGAAATCGGCGTTTTAAGACGAGAAAACACTGGATTCAGGACATTTGGATTCATGCGTTTTAGCTTGAACTAGTAGTTGATTCAAAATTAGACGGAGGACCATGTAAAATCCAATCTTAGTGCCCGAACGCTCAAAGAGCGGGTTGCCCTCGTCGAAATCGCTCCATGTCTGCGCCCATCCACATCCCTATGGTCCCCTCGGACCCGATGGAGACATGGACTGCACGCGTCAATGGCGCACAGTTCACGGAACTAGCACACAGTCATTCGATTCTCCTAGATGTACTTCGAGATCACGTTGGGACACTCGGCGTGAAGCGAGGATGCGACATGGGGACCTGCGGCTGCTGTGCCGTGCTAGTCGATGGTGAACCCGTACTCTCCTGCTTGACTCTTGCATTTGAGGTCGAAGGAAAGGAAATAACCACGGTTGAAGGCCTAGCAGATGGTCATCATCTTCATCCAATTCAACAGTGCTTCGCCGACCATGGCGGAAGTCAATGTGGATTCTGCACGCCAGGTTTCCTCGTGGTGAGTGCTGCTCTACTAGACAGAGAACCGGATCCGTCCGAAGCCGCAATCAAAGAAGCGATTGAGGGGAATCTTTGCCGCTGTACGGGCTATCAACAGATTGTAACCTCTATCCAAGAAGCTGGGAAAATGCTCCGGAATGGGCAAACTGGGGAAGACCGTACAGAAGCGGCCTCGGACCCACATCCCGTCGGTCCAGATGAACCGACTCTACCGCCAGGCGATGCGAGGTGATTCCATGAGCAAAGGGTACCGACAGGCTCCAGGAGGCACCTCGGAGAAGAAGCGGAAGGACGGAAAACGCACCGCCGGAAAGCAGGACTTTGGGGTCCCAGGAAGCGGTGGATCCAATCCCTACAGCGAGCTACAAGATATCGAACGTATCCCTAACAGCCAAGGAGGGCAACTTGAACAGCCACGAGGCCCACATGTGCATGACCCTCACATCACAGGTCAGACAATTGGAAAGGCTACGCCATTGGTTGATTCGAGGTGGAAGGTCACGGGCCAAGCCGAGTATGGTGACGATATTCGTCTACCCAATGAGCTCGTAGGTAGAATCCTTCGTTCACCTCATCACTATGCCCGGATTGTTAGCATCGATACGAGTGCTGCGGAAGCGCTTCCAGGCGTACGCGCCGTCTCCACAGGAATGGATTCGGTCAACCGATTCGGTGTCCTCCCAGTAACCAAGGATGAACACGCGATGGCTCAAGATAAGGTCAGACACGTAGGAGATCTTGTTGCCTGTGTCGCGGCTGAATCCGAAGAAATTGCGATTGAAGCCCTCAGCCATATTCATGTGGACTACGAAGTTATGGAATCGATTCATGACATGGAAGATGGACTCCTAGACAGTGAGGACCCAATCCACGACCGAGGGAAATACCACATCGGTGAATCCAACGTTCAGAAACGTGTATTCCAACAATTCGGCCATACTGATGCGATGCATGAGGCTCCTTTCCAATCGAAGTCTGACTGGACCTTTGCAGGCCTGCACCATGGCTTCACCGAACCCCATGCAGTCGTCGCACATTGGGACCCAAACGGTCGGCTTCAACTGTATACACCACAACAAGTCCCACACTATGTGCACCGTGCGCTGTCTTCTGTCCTTGATGTTCCAATGCATCAGATCAATGTCATTCGGACTTTTGTTGGAGGTGGTTTTGGTGGCAAATCTGATCCCTTCCCCCACGAAATGTGTGCCGCCATCCTTGCAAAGAAAAGTGGCAGACCAGTCCGAATTAACTTCGACCGAGAAGAGGTCTATTGGATCAACCGTGGCCGACACCCGAGCCGTATCCAGATGGAGGTCTACGCGGACGAGAAGGGAAGAATTGCAGGCATAGAAACTGATGCTCTAATCGATGGAGGGGCATTCGCATCCTTTGGACACGTAACGACATATTACAACGGTGTACTCCATACTTCACCCTATGAGATAGGAGGGTTTCACTACACGGGTGCCCGAGTATGGACAAACAAGCCCGCAAGTGGTGCTATGCGCGGCCACGGCGCAGTCAACTCACGCTGTGCAGTCGAAGTTGCTATCGATGATGTCTGCGAACAAATGGGCGTCGACCCCCTGACTTTCCGTCTAGCGAATCTTTTGCCGCCGCATTGTAGGACAATTACGGGATTCCGTATCACTAGTACTGGAATGCGTGAATGTCTCGATGAAGTACGCAAGCAATCTGGCTGGGATGATAAATTCCGAAAGATGCCACTAGGACGAGGTATCGGTGTTGGCTGTGGTTTCTTCATCTCAGGATCTGGACTTCCAATCCACTGGGACCCGGAGAACTTCCCTCACGCAACCGTACATCTCCAATGTGATATGGATGGAGGCGTCACTGTCCACACTGGAGCAGCAGATATAGGCCAAGGGAGCGATACTGCTGTGGCCCAAGCGGTATCAGAGGTGCTTGCTCTACCACTTGATATGATTCGCATACGTAGCCGTGAGAGTGATACTGCCCCTGTAGATCTGGGTTCATACTCATCCCGTGTAACCTTCATGAATTGCAATGCTGCGATTCGCGCGGCGATTGAACTCCGTGATAAAGTCCTCAACGCGGCTTGGGACATCATAGGTTACCACCCAGATTCTCTCGTTCTTGGTGATCGGAGAATCTACTACAAGCGCGACCCCGCGATTGGTGTATCCTGGCTCCAAGCGGTACACAAGGCACAAGCCGATACTGGATCACTCATTGCAAGTGGCGCATATCGAACACCTCCAATGGGCGGTGTCCACAAGGGTGCTGCAGCAGGCCTAGCTCCTGCCTACTCATTCTCAGCATACGTCGCTGAGGTTGAAGTCGACCCAGAGACCGGCTTCGTTCGAGTCATCAAGGCATGGGCCGCACATGACTGCGGCAAAGCTCTCAACCCACTCGCAGTGGAAGGTCAGATTATTGGTTCCTGTCACATGGGGATGGGGCAGGTCCTCTCTGAGGAGATGCGCTATGGTCGCACTGGACATCTGCTGAATCCGGATTTGCTCGATTACAAAATCATGAGCGTTCACGAGATGCCTGAGGTTGTACCGATTATCGTAGAATCCAATGATCCTGAAGGGCCATTCGGTGCGAAAGAAGCAGGAGAAGGGCCACTCTTACCCATCCTTCCTGCAGTAGTCAATGCGATCTACGATGCCGTCGGTGTTCGCGTAAACGAGCTACCGGTATCACCGGACCGACTCTATTCGACTATTGAGAAACAGTGCCGGAAAATGGGCATCAAAGATCCTCTCGATTTACCCAACCCGACCTTTGAACCGTCCTCGCTCCAAACCGACTTAGAAGAGCGAGCAAAGGAACATGCTCACCGTGATTTGCAACGAGATCTGTTGAAGGATCGAAGCTCCTACGTCAACGGAGTCTTGTTCGGATTCGATCCCGACCGCCCCCTTTCGGAGCAGTCAGAAGGTTGGCGAGAGTCTGTGACTCCAACGCCCGAGGATCTCGCCGATCCAAAGAAGCGCGCTGCACGCGCCTGGTCACACGTAGAACGACGGAAAAGGAGGGATGATGCATGAAGACGCCACCCTTCCGACTCCATCGCCCAACAACGATTGATGAGGCAGTCACTCTAGCCGCAGACCTTGAGAAACGGAAGCAAGGATTTGATTGGGTCTCAGGAGGAACTGACCTGCTCGCTAACTACAAGTGGCACATCAACACACAGCCACATGTAATCTCCTTGGCTTCAATCGAAGAACTGACGCGACACGATGCACACCATATCGGTGCCATGGTCCGTCTACACGAACTTGAACAAGGCCCCACACATCCACTTCTAAGGCAGGCAGCAGGCACCATTGCAAGCACCCTGATTCGGCGCTCGGCAACTGTGGGAGGGAATCTCTGTCTCGACACGCGCTGCTTCTGGTACAATCAGACCGAAGATTGGCGTAGATCCATCGATTGGTGTCACAAGTGTGACTGCGAAACCGGTGCGGACTGCCGCGTCATTCCGAATCAAAACACTCTCTGCGTGGCGACCTATCAAGGCGACCTCGCACCATGTCTGATGGTACTCGATGCCACGATTCATCTCGCCGGTCCCGAAGGCGTCAGATCAATGTCAATCGCAGATTTCTATGCACTAGATGGCATGACACGTAACGTCCTGAAGACTGGGGAATTCGTCACCCATGTCAGCACCCCAGAGGAATCCGACGACCTTGAGGGGGACTATCAAAAACTCAGCCTGCGCGAATCATGGGACTTCCCCGAAGCTGGCGTCGCCGCAGCATGGAAGCGTACGGATACAGGTCTCAGCACACTTCGAATCGCAACGACTGCATGCGAATCTATTCCGAGAATCCATCCCGAACAGGCGAAGGCAGCCTTAGTAGACTGGAATGGCGAATCTACCACTATCGAGGTTGCAGAGGCAATCAGGAAAGAGGTCAAACCTGTGAACAACACCTATTTCCCACCAGCCTACCGTCGAAAAATGCTCAGGGTGCTTACGAAGCGTGCTTTGAAGGGAACATGGATGTGAATGAGATGCGCGCTCAACTGCTAATATTCCTACTAGTCGCACCTTTACTCGCCACGGCTACTACCGCCCAAACCGATCCCCCCACGGATCCATTCGGTTGGGATCTGACAATTATCGAGCCAAATGATGGTCCGGACTATGACCTCTCGACTGATGGAGGGGTAACGGTCGAGTTCTTCATTGAAAATACAGGATTGACCGACATCCAGGTCGATATCGAATACGAAGTACCATTCAATGCGTCAAGCGACGGACCTACCGGGGAAAGTATCGGAGCAGGTGAAAACGAAACATTCACCGTGAAACTCACGGGTGTAGACGTCATAACAAATACCGCAGGATTAGCTGCTTCATTGAAGATTGAAGCCACATTAGAAACACGTGCAGGAACCCCAATTGGCTCTGGTGACTCTCGAAGCGACGAAGTGGACGTACGTATACCCAGAATCTACCAACTCATGATTGGAGAACCCACGGTTGCCCTTGATTTCAATTCAGGTACAATGATGGATTTCGACCTTGAAGTCACCAATCACGGCAATAGCGATGACAGGATAGGTGATGTAGAAATTGAAGATGATTGCCCATTACTAAGCATCTCTGTCGATGAAACTTCAGATTTGGAGAAGGTCTTGAAGCCACAGATGGACCAAAACCCTGGTGCGGCTAACCTGAAAATAATTCTCGATATCTCTGCAGCCCACCCGCCTCGTGCATGTGACATTGACATCAGAGTCAGCTCACACGGATCCAAGGCAGAGGGTACAATGGTATGGATAGAAACAACGGTTCGCATCGAAGTTATAGGAGGAGAATCTGAAGAGGATATCGAAGATAACTCTCCAAACGACCCAACAATTGTGACAAAGACGAACGTTCCCGCTCCAAGCATCTTCTACCTGCTACTCTCTACCCTTCTTGCATCCGGTGTAGCCTCGAAGCGCAAAAAGAACCCCTAATGAAGGGACGTCCGTCGATTCAAAAGCATCCAACGATGGACAACATATATGCGTGGAACCGGGTTGCGAAGGATAGGCGTTTCACTCCGAGGCGCGAAAGAAGAAAGGATGGTGAGTGGAAATGGTTGCGAATGAAGGAGAAGGCAGTCGCTTCAATCTCTTCATTGCCATCGCCCTCGCAGCCACACTACTACTTGTCCTAATGCTCCCAATGGCTTTCGCTGCGGGTAAGGACACTGCCTACAGCGCATACGATCAATCCCAAGGTGCTGGACAGATAACCGATGTTCGAGCTACACTAGGTACTGGTGGAGTCGGCGACATAACCGGATTAGGATACGTAATGGGGAACACGATATCGACGCCAATGCTGGTCAACGATTGGCAAAATCCTCACCGGACACTCCTGATGGTTATTGCACCAGAGAAACCCATTGGTGAGACTGAAGCACAAGCAATCTTCGAGTTCGTAACTGAAGAAGGAGGGAAGGTAATTGTTGCATCTGACAACAAGAATGCAAATGTTCTCGCTGGTAAATTCGGCCTAACCTACTACAACGACCCCCTCTTTGACAACGACCAAGTATACGAGGTCGTGAACGAAGATGGCGATATTGAGCGACATCCCACCAATGTATGGGGACTACACAGTTTCAACAAGGATGTCTCTGAGATGCAAGAAGGTGAACTCTCTACAGGTTGTACTGAGACCGCCCTTAACACACGTACCTTTGACGCTTGTAGAATGCCAGTGATGTACCGTGGCCCAAGCGGCATCCAAGTTGGCGGCCTTGAATCCGATGATCCTGAATCGGATGAATATGTTGAACGCGATGTAAACGTCCTCGCATATGCCTCCCCTGGTGCATTCATCGATATCCTAGGTGATGGGTCCGAAGGGAATGTCGAGAACGATGCACCGGGAGATATTGCCCTGAGTGTCCGGATTGATTACCCCGGAATTACAGCGATGGACAAACTCCGAGGTACAGGATCAGGTAACGAATACGGCGAACTAGCAGTCACTGGAAGTATCGTATTCTTCGCAGACGACGAAGTATTCGCAAACCAATACTGGACTCTTGAACGTGCTCAAGAAGCTGGACTCGATGCTAACTGCGCTGGCGCCACATGCTGGCAGCGCGACATCTCAGGTGGAACTTGGAGTGGGAACTACGAGTATGTCCACACGCTGATTTGGGATATGATGGAATTTGACAATAGCAACCTCGCTGAGTCAGAAAAACTGCGAAGTAATTTCCATGTTGTCTTCGATGAGAGTCGACACGTCACTGGTGTTGCATCACAGCCATTTATCGAAACGATTAGTACCATCGTGCTACTTACTTCTGACAATTTCCTGAAGTGGCTGATTATCTTGAATCTCGGCCTACTCCTTCTAGTATCTATCATGGTTGTCCCAGAGAAGGCAAACTGGCGCCATGTGTTTGATCTCACACGCTTCAGAGAACGGCCTACGAAGGTAGACTCAAGCGATTATAGACTACGGGTTCAGAAAGCCCTGTTTGCGAAGGTGAGGGTTTTCTACGACCTGACACGGGACCAAATGGCGCTAAAGACGCCCGCAGAGGTGCAGACGATGATTGGTGATCCAAGACTTGTCGAACTTGCTTACAGCACCTCAAGAACCTACTCCCCCCAAGAGCTACGCGAGCTTCTGATCGCGATTCGCAAATGGGGGAAGAAGTGAAAACCTGAAAGGAAAGTGAATCAACATGGCAGCACCACCCCCACCACCGAATGCCGGCGCCCCAGCGCCACCACCCGCCCCTGCAGCACCTGCGCCTGCGCCTGCTCCTGCAGCGCCTGCTCCTGCTCCTGCTCCTGCACCAGCGCCTGCTCCTGCAGCACCTGCTCCTGCACCGGCTCCACGCCACCAGAGTAGCCCTGAGGTGCGTGAACGTCTCCAGGCTGTCGGACAGATTTCACAGGCAATTTCCGCTGAAGTCCAGAAAGTGATTATCGGTAAGTCCCACGTCATCGACAATGTAATGGTCAACATCCTATCGAACGGAAACCTCCTCTTCGAGGACTATCCGGGACTTGCAAAGACGCTGATGACGAACACGTTCGCCGACGCTCTTGGTTGCGATTTCAAGCGTGTTCAGTTTACCCCTGACCTGCTCCCTGCAGATATTACGGGAACAAACATCTACGATGCAAAGAAGGGCGAGTTCACCTTCAAGCCAGGTCCAATCTTCTGTAACCTGCTTCTTGCTGACGAGATTAACCGTGCTCCACCAAAGACACAAGCTGCACTCCTTGAAGCCATGCAAGAGAAGCAGGTGACCATCGGAACTGTGACGCACAAGCTCCCATCACCGTTCATCGTTATGGCGACTCAGAACCCAGTCGAACAAGAGGGAACCTACCCTCTACCTGAAGCACAACTTGACCGTTTCATGTTCAAGATGAGTGTTGGTTACCCAGACCGCGCTGACGAAGACGAAATTCTTGCCCGCAGAATTGTGCGGAAGAAGGATGCTGTCGATGTCGACGTCATCACTGATCCCGCTCGCGTGGTTGCAATGCAGCAGGCTTGCGAAGATGTCTACGTTGACCCTGCCGTACGCATGTACATGGTCGAGATTGTCGCACGAACCCGCGAAGACCCACGCGTCCTCGTCGGTTCGTCCCCTCGTGGATCACAAGCTCTACTCAAGACGTCCCGTGCTGCAGCCGCTCTCCGTGGCCGCGACTTCGTGACGCCCGACGAGATCAAGGCTGTAGCTCCAATCGCTATCTCTCACCGTCTTATCCTAAAGCCCGAACACCAGATCAAGGGATTGGAAACCCAAGAAGTTGTCACAGACATCCTACGACAGGTTCCAGTACCCACTGTCTGAGAGTGAATCAGAGGATTTGGATTCCTGGAGGATGTTGACTTGGCGTGGAGCAGAAAGTCTGCGATGTTCGCATCGCTGGCGGCCGCGCTATACCTCCTCGGGCTCGTCCTTAGGAATCAACAGTTAGTGACTGTCGCAGTAGTGTTCCTATCCTTCCTAACGTATGCTGCATTCCGCACATCTCACGCAGACGTAGCAGCCACAGGACGGCGAATGGATGACCAAGAGTTCGACGAAGGGGTCCAGTTCCGAAACCTGAACGCTATGCGTCAACTTTCTCAGGCACGCGTTTTTGAAGACAGTGACATTGACATCACACTTCGAATCCAAAATCTATCGAACCTATCGAAGATTCTTGAGGTCCGCGATAGTGTCCCAGAGGTCATGCGCGTGAAGAAAGGTGCAAACTATGCCCTAATGGAACTCGGTGGACGTCGAGAGACGGAGTTGAAGTACACACTTGAGTGTCCGCTCCGTGGATTCTACACCATCGGCCCAGTCGCGGTTCGCGTCCAGGACACTTTCGGGTTATTCCACCGTGAGAAAGAGATTCACCTCTACGATGACTTCCTTGTTTTCCCTAAGATGGAGGACGTCAAGGACGCCTTCGTCAAGAGCAGGGTACCCAAGATTTTCACTGGCGCAGTGAATATCCGCCAACCAGGCGAGGGATCTAACTTCTACAACCTTCGAGAGTATATCCCCGGAGACCCGATGAGAAAGGTCAACTGGAAGGCGATGGCGAGAGCGGGTAAGATGATGGTGAATGAGTTTGAGCGTGACGCCGTGTCCGACATTATCCTAATCGTCGACAGCCGATCTGTGGCTGAGACGGGCCCTGTCAGCCGTAACTCCCTTGTCTACAGCACACGAGCGGCAGCAAGTCTAGCACAGTATTTCCTGTCTCGGCGTGACTCTGTAGGACTTGTGGTCTATGGCGATGAAATACTGAGCGTTGATCGAGACACTGGTAAGAAGCAGCTATACATCCTCCTCACTAAGCTCGCTGGCGCTATGGCCCGCGGAAACACACCTCTCAAGGTAGTAACCAACCGGATAATGCCGCACATCAACAAGGGTAGCCCAATCATCATTCTCAGCCCACTTGAGGATGACCCCACACTCGTTGATGCAGTACGTGACTTCCGTGCTCGTGAATTCGATGTAACAATCCTCTCCCCAAGTAGCCTTGAATTCGAATTCGATGCACGACGTTTGGATAGAACCGGATACGAGGTACTGAAAACCGAGCGTGATATCCTGATTAGCGAACTTCGTGGACTTGGTGCGAACGTTATGGATTGGGAGCCAGATATGCTTCTATCAACAGCTCTCGCTGGAGCAAGAGGATTCTGAGGTGATGATATGACGGCGAGTAATGATACCGCGCACCTATACGACGGTAAGACCGTTCGATCAGGGGCTCCTTCGCGGCAGAAGGCAGCCGGTCGCGTAACATCTTCCACTGAAATACCCAAAGACGCAATCCCGGAAGTCCACATCCCATCTTTTGTTGAGAGCCTCTTCGGCGGACCGCTAGTACCGAAGATGAAATTCCTACCCGCAGCAAAGAATGTTCAAAATCTGCAATTTGCGAGTGGTGGGGCTATGGTTGTTCTAGCTGTCCTAACCTACATCGTAACACCTCAAGCCGGCACCCCTTGGTTCGCACTTGGAAACGTGCTAGGCGTACCCGCAATCGGCACTGCATTCCACGTCATCATCATCCTTGGCAGCATCGGGACGGGATTCTGGGGAGTATTCCAGAGAGATTCACGATTCCTCATCACCTCGTATGTTCTGTTCATCCTAATTTCTCTGCGTTTCGCCGCCAGTGCGGTCACCTTCGGTACCGATCTAAGCCTACTCCCTGATAGCGAGGGGGGCCAGAAATCACTCCTCGTCCTCTATGCGGTCTTCCTTGTGATGTACATCGAACTCAGTAACGGAGTCATTCGTTTCTCAATGCTCGATACCTCAATTCGCACAGGCGAGGTCTATGTCATGAATGAGAAGAAGGTCTTGAGCCGCTACCAAGCCTCATTGATCCTGACTCCATTAATCGCGGGCACAGTAGCCTTCATGACCCTGTTCGTCAACGTGATTATTCCACTATTCATCGGTATTATCGACAAGACATCCGCTGCACGAATGGAGGAGTCACTTGAGTTGACTAGTGTCTACGGTGTTGCACTTGGGACAATGATTGTGTTCCTAATCGTCGCGGGAATGTTCGCTGTGAATCTACCACTTCGAATCCAACAGTTCCGCGAGAATACTGATGACTGAATCGATTAGTCAGCATCCAGAAGTTCGAAGCATTCAGTGAGACGGCCCACGGCAGTAACTGCATCTTCATCGTTAAACAGCAGATGTATGGCATGACCCTCTTCCTGTGATTCTAATTCCCATGCATCGATTCCGAGTCCTAACAGAGAATCGAGGAGGGTTTCCCGTACGTGATGATCGGCAGATATGCCCTCGCCAAAAACGCTGAGAAGGGCAAGCGGAGAACCAATCTGAATCTCGGCCTCTGAATCAAAACCTAGGATTGAAGACTCGACACGGGCAAGATCCGCTTCATCTAGAAGCACACGAATCCCTGCAGGGTCTGCACGGATTGACCATATTCTGATTCTCTGCTTATGCAGTAATCGACCTAATCCAGTAAGGCTAGATGAGAGGCTGCCTCCAGATCGTAATCTCCAAAGAAGATCAAAGCGGCGACGATGGCAGACAAGAACTCTCACTGTAGGATGACCAACCGATATCGATGGACCCACATAGGTGCCAGGTTCTTCCGGATTGTGGAGTGGGCGAATAATCATCGGGATACCTGATTCAACTAGTGGTTCAATCGCATCTGGATGCAAAAGACGGGATGAATAAGATGCGATTTCCACGGCCTCTAGGTAGTTCAGATAAGGGATTCTTCGACCACGCATCCCCCATGATGGATCAAGGCTTAGAACTCCAGGTACGTCCCTCCATATCACGACAGATGCAGCGCCGATTATAGCGGCGAGATAGGTCGCAGTGCAGTCCGACCCTCCACGTGACATTGTGGAGAGATTGTCTGATTGGTCAATGCCATACCAACCAGCGATAAGGGAGATCTCATCGCTAGGGATGCGTGCACATTCAGAAGTACGTGAGAGGTCCATACGGACAAAGGGAGCGCGCCCCTTGACTCGAATAGGAACCTCCTCTGCCCACATTGCCCGCACTTTGATGCCCCGAGATGAAAGAGCGGCTTCAAGACAAACTGAAGACAGTCGCTCGCCAGACACGAGAACAGGGACCTCAGCACCGTCTCCATCCTCCAACGATGCAAGGGCGACATCAAGATTTGAGAGAGCCTCTTCGAATCGTGGGAGTGAAGTAGAGGTGAGAATCTCTGGCGCTAGAGCGCAATGATGATCACGAACCCATCGCAAGAAACTAACTCGGTCAAAAGAATGTGAACGTGCATCGTTGATAGCATCCAAAAGACGATCTGTAACTCCGAAGAATGCGGAAACTACTACGACAGGTGAGGGGTTGAACATCCGAATTCTATCAGCAATCGCAGAGATGTCAGCGCTATTCTTGAGACAGGAGCCTCCGAACTTTAGAACGGTCCGAAGACCTTCATCTGCACCACCCACAACCTCCGCAGTACGTTCTGCCTAAAATGGACGTGTTCGGCTCAACAAAGCCTCAGTTAGCAGGAAGGCTGTCACAGCCTCAACAACTGGTGCCGCTCGAGGGGCAAGAACAGGGTCATGACGGCCCCCGACAACTAGCGGGCGTTGCTCACCAGATGGGACATGTAGAGTATCCTGAGCTTGTGGAATACTACTCGGTGGCTTGAGATGGACCCTAATCCGAAGAGGGGAACCCGTGGATATTCCTCCCAGTGCACCATCACCATCTGTACCGTGTTGAGGGCCATTATCCGAAGAATGCCAAGCCGTGTTGTGTGCACTCCCGCGCATTTTTGACGCATTCACTCCATGTCCAAACTCGACAGCACGCACCGCAGGAATTGCGCTCAATCCCTTTGCTAGAGATGGTTCGATACCTTCGAACCAAGGTTGACCTATACCAATTGGCAAACCTGTAACTAACACATCGACTCTGCTACCTGCGCTATCCTTGTCTCGACGCAATTGATTGATTCTCTCAACGAAATTATGAGCAGCTGCAGAATCTAAGCAGTTCAGTCGAATCATCTCTTCCGTCATTGGTATAGATTCACCATCTAGTGGTAGTTCCGCCTCAAGGTCCTCGATTGCTGCTGCATGAGCAAGAACACGACACCCTTCACGTTCAAGGATTGGCTGGACAAGAGACCCGGCAGCGACTAGACCCCATGTGAGTCGACCTGAGTGGCTTCCCCCTCCACGTGGGTCTGCTGAACCCTGAGTGCGGATATTCTCAACCATGTCTGCATGACCTGGACGAGGATGATCAGGAAGAAATGAGTAATCGCTGCTACGAACATCCCCATTCTCTGAGAACAAGACAAGCGGCCAACCTGTCGTCTTTCCATCATGGACTCCACTGAGAACAGAGGGGAGATCCAATTCAGTACGCTGTGAAAGACCGCGCCTTCCGGGTCGCCGCCGTTCTAAGTCAGCAACCATTGCATCAAGGTCAACCTCCATCCCTGGAGGAAGACCTTCGATGAGAACACCTACGCCGACACCGTGGCTCTCCCCAAACAATGTCAATCGTGGCCATCGGCCAAGGCTCATCCCCATGTAATCCACCTCATTCTGTGCGGATTGCCGTTTCAAATACTGTCAAACCGCGCTGTTCAATGGTCTCGAGAATTCTATCTATAGCCGCCTCGTTTACCGTTGGGATTAGGAAAGCAATGCTGGGTCCTGAACCACTAATGGCTGCACATCGTGCACCCCATACAAGGAGGTCGTTGCATATCTTGCGTCCGGCTGTATCACGCGTAGCAGACGCAACGCCTCGACCATTCTCTGTCATCGCATTGTCAAGTGCCCCTTGTTGAATAGCCATCAATGCCTTCTGAAAATTCGGTTGAGCCATACCAAAGGCCTGCGGGTCAATCTCCGCTGTCCGTTCGCCGCGTTCAACAATGAAAACCGCCCAATCTTCAGGATTTGGCCACATGCCTTCGAGTGCAACCCCTTCTGCGACTGGGACTGACGGATTCACAACCTTCCATCCAAGGGTTAGCGCAGCCCAAGTATCGTCCACGGAACCAGTAACTGTGCAACCTGCGGCAAACTGAGCCCGAACTGCGACCTCGACAACCTGTGCCGTCTCGAGTTCAGTACCAGTAGCATCAGCAAGAGCAAGGACTGCGGCAGCAGCAACTGCAGAACTTGACTTCAGGCCAACGCCAGAAGGAATCTCGGAGCGAACCATCCAATGTAACTCGCCATCAGGGACTTGGAGGCCAACTTCAACCCAAGTGGTCATGACCGCTTCAAGGAGCCCATGTGGGTCGATAATCTCCTGACGATCAGGAGTATCACGTAACATCACCTTTGCAGGTAAATCAAGGGAGAGTGAGGCCCCATAACCCGCTCCAAGAGCATGAAGTAGAGAGATGGAACCATACGCCGTGCCCCGACCCAGAACTGCCAAAATCAGACCTCCCTTACCCCTGAGGGAACGGCCTTCCCAATATGTCTAGCGCTTCCCATACAGTATGCAAGCAGAATCTGGCCGGGATGGATGTCTGTTGCAGAGATGGACTCGCCGTTATAATCTAAGAAATGCACCGTTTCCGCCTGCTGCACCATAATTTGCCCCTCGTGTTGGTCCGTTCGACCTCGGATCGTAAGAAACGGGCGTCGCTCGATTTTTAATCGGCCGATTTGAGCTGTTCGACGAGGGCCCTCTGGACCCCATATCTCGACAAAGTCGCCTGAACGCAATTCCTCTAGATACTTGGTACGGCCCTCTGGAGTCAACACATATGCGTGGACTGCTCCTGCATTGACACGGAACGGCCGAGGAGGTACATGGGGGTTCTCCACAACCTCTGCCTGAATCAGCAGAAGGCAAGACGAGAACGAGCCAGTGAACAGACCCTCTCCCTTCTCCATGCGCTCGGTTAGATCGATGCAAATGCGCTCACCAACCCCTCCCTCTTCGACATGTGTAACTTCGAATTTCTCTAACCCCCATTCCGCCTCCTTCGGCGTGAAAGATGGACGGGATTTTCGGACACTATCGGCATGACTCCAAATCTCAGAAGCATCAGGCAACAAAAGTCCGTCAACTCCAATCTCCAAAGCGAAAATAGCACCAGACACCTCCTCATTGACACTAATCTCGACACATAATCTAGTTCCACTTCCCACCATGTCGGAAATTAAATTCTCCAATGGAATCATCGTCCAATCAGTACATCGAACGAGTACCCAATCGACCATACCAATGTATTCACGAATAGATTCTCTATCCGTGCCAT
>MDTB01018844.1_pt1 | contig 20857 bp, 16 predicted proteins | sample 811161 | NCBI WGS metagenome assembly MDTB01 (sample SAMN05326650, study PRJNA326480) | marine metagenome | isolation source: seawater | place: Mediterranean Sea | collected 2009
GCGCGCACAAAATCAATAATGTGATGGGCCAAGCATTGCTTGCCCGGCGCATGGGTAAAACAAAAATTATCGCAGAAACAGGGGCCGGCCAGCATGGCGTCGCAACGGCTACAGCCTGCGCCCTTTTTGGCATGGAATGTGAAGTTTACATGGGCGCGGAGGATGTGCGCCGGCAAAAGCCCAATGTTGATCGAATGCGTCTGTTGGGCGCAACCGTTGTCCCGGTCACCTCCGGTTCCGGCACCCTCAAGGATGCAATGAACGAAGCCTTGCGCGCCTGGGTGGCCAAAGCCGAGACACATTTTTACATCATCGGCACCGTTGCCGGGCCGCATCCCTACCCTGCCATGGTGCGTGACTTTCAATCCGTTATTGGTGAGGAGCTGCGTTGGCAGCTAGAAGCTTTTGAAGGGGCCGGCCGGCTCCCCGACACGCTGATCGCATGCATCGGCGGCGGCTCGAATGCAATGGGTTTGTTCCATCCCTTCTTAGATGATGAGGAGGTTGAGATCATTGGCGTCGAAGCCGCCGGGCATGGTGTTGACACCGATCAACACGCCGCCTCACTCGCCGGTGGGCGGCCAGGAATTCTGCATGGTAACCGCACCTATTTGCTGCAAAACGATGATGGCCAGATCACCGAAGCCCATTCGATTTCTGCTGGCTTAGATTATCCGGGCATCGGGCCGGAACATGCATGGCTGCGCGATTCCGGCCGTGTCCGCTACGAAAGCGCAACCGATACCGAAGCGCTAGAAGCGTTCGCTTTATGCTCACGCTTAGAAGGGATTATTCCGGCGTTGGAGCCAAGCCATGCGCTTGCGTACACCGGCAAAATCATCGCTGATCTGCCGGCGGATCATATTGTTGTGATGAATCTGTGCGGACGCGGTGACAAAGATTTGGAAGCGGTGTTGCCCTTGCTGGACGAGATGGGACTGCTGGAGGTATGAGTTACACATCGGCACGGCTTCAAAAACTATTCGACAACCTGCAGCAATCAGAACGCGGCGGCCTGGGCATTTTTGTCACCGCCGGCGACCCGGATCGGCAAACCAGCTTAGCTATTCTCAAAGGCTTGCCTGCCGCCGGCGCCGATATGATTGAACTGGGGATGCCGTTTTCTGACCCCATGGCCGATGGCCCATCGATCCAAGCGGCCAGCCTCCGGGCGTTGAATAACGGTGCAAGTTTGGCCTCCACCCTGGAAATCTTGACAGCGTTCCGGGCCGACGATCAGGTCACCCCAGTGGTGTTAATGGGCTATTACAATCCCATTTACAGCTATGGAGTTGATGCTTTTTTAAGCGCCGCCATTGACGCGGGCGCCGACGGCTTAATCATCGTTGATCTGCCGCCTGAAGAAGACAATGAGCTATGTATCCCGGCACTGGACCGTGGTCTGCCATTTGTTCGCTTGGCAACACCAACCACCAATGATCAGCGCTTGCCAGCGGTTCTAAAAAACACCTCCGGATTTGTCTATTACGTCTCAATCACAGGTATCACCGGAACGGCGGCCGTGCCGCGCGACCTCGCAGCAGCAGCCGTTAAACGTCTGAAAAAACATACTGATTTGCCTGTTGCCGTTGGCTTCGGCATTAAAACTGCCGAAGATGTTGCTGCCATTACATCGGTTGCGGATGCAGCGATTGTTGGCTCGGCTGTGGTTGAACAGATTCGCGATAGTCTTGATCCGTCAGGTCAGGCAACAAACGCCACAGTTGAAAATGTGTTATCCTTTGTGGCAACGCTGGCCACCGGCACGCAACGCAGCGCACCCGCCGGCTAAATTGTTGGTTTCGCATGAGGGCTTGATATGAACTGGCTGACCAATTCGGTCTTACCGAAAATCAAAGCCTTGGTGCAGGCCCGCGAGGTACCTGACAATCTTTGGCATAAATGTGTCAACTGCGGGCAGATGATTTTTCACCGTGAACTTGAAGATAATCTAAATGTTTGCCCGCATTGTCATCACCATGGCCGGATAAGTGCCGAGCGACGCTTAGAACTGCTGTTTGACGATGGCCTTTATAAGACCCTTGAATTGGCGAAATCTGTCGCCGACCCCTTAAAATTCCGTGATCGTAAGCGCTATAGTGAGCGCTTAAAGGAAGCCCAGGGGAAAACCAAACGCAGCGATGCGATTATCGTCGCCGAAGGCCTGATCGGTGACCGTAAAACCATTGTCGCAGTTTTTGATTTCAGCTTCATGGGCGGCTCTATGGGGGTTGCTGTTGGTAATGCCCTGGTGTTGGCCAGCGAAGCTGCCGTCGCCGCCGGTGCGCCCTTGATCGCCTTCCCTGCCTCCGGCGGTGCCCGGATGCAGGAAGGCATTCTGTCGCTGATGCAAATGCCGCGAACCGTCCTTGCCGTGGAGGCCGTCAAAGAGGCGCGTCTGCCCTTTATCGTGGTTTTGACAGACCCGACAACCGGTGGCGTGACGGCATCTTTTGCGATGATCGGTGATCTGCATCTGGCCGAACCGGGGGCGATTATCGGTTTTGCCGGACAACGGGTGATTAAAGATGTCATTCGTGAGGATTTACCGGAAGGTTTTCAGCGTTCCGAATACCTGCTTGAGCATGGCATGATTGATATGGTGGTCGAGCGTGCTGACCTGCGCGATACCCTGATCAGGGTGCTTGGCTTACTCACCGACCGCCATGATCCGCAGGCACAAACGGCGCTTCCCGGCCCGACCGAGCATGGCGGCACAGCCGCCAACCCTGGCTAAACAGCCATTTCAGGGGGCAATGCGTTGACCGATTCCGCAGCACGTCAGGCCGCCGCTGAAACCGATAAAATCCTTCAACGGCTGCTCTCGCTGCATCCCAAAAAAATCGACTTAAATTTAGATCGGATGTGGCGAATCCTTGGGCTTCTTGGCAATCCTGAGCAGCATTTACCACCTGTTATTCATATCGCCGGCACCAATGGCAAAGGGTCGACACTGGCTTTCATTCGGGCTTTGGCGGCAGCCAGCGGCTTGCGCAGCCATGCTTATATTTCACCGCATCTGGTGCGCTTTAATGAGCGCATTGAATTGGCAGGAAAAGCCATTGACGATGCAGCACTGGAGCAGCTCTTAGACCGCTGTGAGCGGCGTAATGACGGCGTTCCGATTACCTTTTTTGAGATCACCACGGCTGCTGCATTGGTGGCATTTTCAGAAACGCCGGGCGACCTATTGATCTTAGAAACAGGTTTAGGCGGACGTTTAGATTCAACCAATGTGGTCGCCAAACCTGCCGTTTCGGTGATTACGCCGATTTCCATTGATCACCAACACTTCCTTGGCCAAGAGTTGGCCGATATCGCCTTTGCTAAGGCCGGCATCTTGCGCCCCGATGTCCCGGCGGTGATTGCCCCGCAACCTGCCGCCGCCATGGCCGTCATCACCGCCGAAGCTGAGCGCCTTGGCACGCCACTTTATCTCTATGGCCGCGACTGGACCGCCCACCGTGATGATCATGGCCTTCACTTCACCTGGGGTGCGGCCGACCGGCAGCGGCAATACCATCTGCCGCAGCCAAGCCTTATCGGTGTCCATCAAGCCATCAACGCAGGCTGTGCCTTAGCTGCGGTGCATGCTTTTGAGGTAACCAGGCAAGCGACACAGCCAGGCTTTCATCTTGATCACACAGCATTGGCCGCAGGCGTGACCAAAGCACGCTGGCCGGCCCGCCTGCAAGCCTTGACCGGCGGGCCGCTGCTCTCTGAGCTGCCGGACGGAATCGATATTTGGCTTGACGGCGGTCACAACGCCGGCGGCGCAGCGGTGATTGGCGAGCAAATCAAAGCTTGGCAGCAAGCCCAGCCTGAACGGCCGGTGGCGGTCATTTACGGCACCCTCAACAGCCACGATCCAGCAGCTTTTTTTAGCGCCCTGGCGGCACCACTGGCGGCGATTAAAAGCGTCACAATCCCGGATCAGGAAAACGCCCTTGATGGCGCTGCCATCGGCGCCCAGCTTGCAGCCTCGGCGTTGCCGGTGGAAACCGCCGCCTCTGTCGGCGAAGCCGTGCGTGATCTGACGGCAAGGTTTCCAGATGGGGTGCGGATTTTAATTTGTGGCTCGCTTTATTTGGCCGGTCACATCCTGGCAAGCCATCGATAAAAAAACGCGCCGCAAAATGCGGCGCGCTCGTGATTTTTCAAGCAATCAATTCGGTCAGAGGACAGAGTCAATCCAATCTTTCAATTGGGTTTTCGGCAATGCACCAATCTTCGTTGCCGCCAGCTCGCCATCTTTGAACAACATCAATGTTGGAATACCACGTACCCCAAATTGCTGCGGCGTTTTTGGATTATCGTCGATGTTCAGTTTTGCGATGGTGAGTTCTGCCGCCATTTCACCTGCAATTTCCTCCAATGCCGGTGCAATGGTTTTGCACGGACCGCACCATTCGGCCCAAAAATCGACTAAAACGGGCTTTGATGACTGCAGCACGTCATCTGAGAAATTATCGTCGGTAACAGGTAAAGTGGACATCCACATCTCCTTAAATTTAATTCAGCGCACGCCCGCCTAGGCACTCACCCGGCGCACTGTGCCGCCAATAGTTCGGGTGACTCTATGAAGGCCAACATGGGGCGTCAAGGGACCTCAATTAAGATGCTGTTTGGCATTGCATTTTTTCCAAAATGGCGTTGATTACCGAAGCCCCATATCAAGAATCTCGTCATTGACCCGCATCAGTCGCGGTCCGTCAGTCCATAAAAGATAGCATTCCACCGGGCGGTCTTGGTAGAGCTGGGCGACAAGGTCACGATAGCCACGCAACTGCGCGCGATAGGCTGCAGGCACGTCATCAACCGCTGCCGGTGCCGGCCGATTGGTCTTATAATCTAAGATCACAACACGCGTATCGAAAACCGCTAACCGATCAATTTGACCGGCAACAGTGACAGCCGACGGCCCCTGCCCAATTTGCCCAACAATCGGCACTTCCGCGCGTGATTGCGGCCCAAAAAAAGCGCCGTGATCAGGATTGTCCAGCACCGCCATAACCTCCCTCAAGAAATCTCCTTGCTGGCGATCAAGCAGGCCATGAACAGGTCGTGCCAAAATCTCTTTGGCAACCGGCCGCCGCTGCTCCACCGGCAGTTCCGGCAGCACTTGCAATAACTTATGGATTAACAAACCGCGTTTAAACCGATCCCCGTCGGCCGTCGCCAATGGTGAGCGGACCGGCGGCTCCTCGGCGCTTGGCCGCGACGGTGTAAGTGGCCGGCTCGGCCAGGGCTCGGGGGCAGGTGGCACGCTGAAATGCGGCGGCACTGCAGCACTGTCAGGGGGCATGGCTCGCGGCTGGGCGGGGCCGGCCGGCGGGACGTTAATGGGCTGATCTGCCAGCCGCCAAAGCACCTGCCCGGGCACGGCCGCTGCGGTCGGCGCAGCAGCGGCGTCAGGCGTATCGTGCGCGGCGCCGTCAACAGCTTCGACAGCCTGTTGCAAACCATGCGCAATCGCATCATACCAGCTATCGCTTGAGCGCTGTTTACCATGCCAACCGCAGATATATAAGCGGTCCTCAGCACGGGTCATGGCAACGTAAAGTAGGCGTCGATATTCTGCCATTTGCGCACGCCGTGCCGCCTGTCGGCAGGCAGATGAACGGGGGTCATCATGCTCACTGCGGGCTGGCCAAAGCAGTAAATCGGCTTCTCCCGGCGGTTTGTCCCAAAGTAAACGCGGCGTGGATTTTGGCACCTGCATGGTGTCGGGCAAAAACACCACTGGGGCCTGCAACCCCTTGGAGCCATGCACCGTCATGATGCGCACCCGATCACCGGCGTCGGCATCGAGATCGCGTTTAACCTCAAATTCCGCACTTGCCAGCCACCGCAAAAAGCCTTGTAAGCATGGCACATGGCCTTGCTCATAGGCCAAAGCTTGACTGAGAAATTCATCAATTGGATCCAGTGCATCGGCACCGAGGCGGGCCAAGATATTGCGCCTGCCTGTGGCGGCTAAAATGCCGGCGAACAGCTCATGCGGCGGGCATTGATCGGCCTGTGACAACCATTCTAACAGTCGCCTATCGGCCGCCGCCCAGCTATCCCGCTCGCTGCTGCGGCGGCGCAGTTCACGCCACAGCCCAGGTTCTTGGCGTTGCCAAGCAAGATCAAATAAATCGCCCTCACTCATGCCAATTAATGGGCTTTTGAGCACCGTTGCCAGGGTAAGATCATCCTCCGGCAGCAGCAAAAACTCGCCCAGCGCGATCAAATCCATGACCGCAAGCTGATCGGTTAAAATCATCCGATCAACCCCGGCAACGGCAATTCCCTGCCGCTTGAAGGCCCGCGATAAGGCTTCAACCAAAGGATCACGGCGGCGCACTAAAATCATGATATCGCCGGCAGATATCGGCCGCCCGGTTGCCGGTAAATGTTCCCCTTGGTCAATCCAAAGCCGCACGTGTGCCGCGATCTGGGTAGCCAATTGGATGCGCGGATCAGCTTCTGTTATTTGCCGCTCAGGAGGGGCCCAAGCGGCCGTATCGGCACTGCCATTGGCCATCACCGGCGACCAAATTTCAACCACCCCGGATGCTTCAGGGCGCGCCGACACATGCTGGATGGTCGCTTGCTCAAAGGCGCTTTCGCCGCCGCCTTGTCCAAGCGCCGGATCAACAACACCTGCAGCCATGTCAGGGTTGCTGAAAACAGCATCCACGGCCGCTAAGATTGCCGGCGCCGAGCGAAATGAGATGTTCATCGGGACATCGTCCCAGGCGCCGCCGGCATCCTGCACGGCTGCTGCAAAATATTGCCGCATCGCATGAAATCCGGCCGGATCGGCACCCTGAAAACTAAAGATCGACTGTTTAACGTCACCAACCGCAAAAACCGTTCGCGGCGGCGCATCCGGGGTCCACGGGCGATCAAAAAAAGCTTCCGCCAGTTTGGTGATGATGTCCCATTGAGCCGGGTTTGTATCCTGCGCCTCATCCACCAAAATATGGTCGATGCCGCCATCTAATTTATACAACACCCAAGATGGCCCGCCGGGGCGATTTAATAACTGCCGGGTGCGCAGAATTAAATCGTCATAATCCAACCGATCACGAGACCGTTTGGCGCCCGCGTAATGCCTTAAAACCGCGTGACCAAGGTCAATCAACGCGGCGCTGGAACGCGCAACCAGCTGTGCGTTGAAGCGGGCATTGACAGCCAGGAGCTGACGGCATTCAGTTTCTACGATTTGCAACAATTGTGGTTGGCGTTCAGCTGTTGCTTTGGTGACAAGGGTGCTCCGTGGTTCACCTTTGGCGGTCAGAAAAAGGTTCTGATAGGCGGCATAACGGGCCCGCCGGCTTGCCTCATCTGCTGCCAGCCAGTCTTTTAAAATTCCGCCGCGACCCTGCTCGCCTTTACTGCCGTCAAGCCAGCCGGCCGATAACGCCGCCAAATCGCCGCTGCGGGCCGCAATCCCGGCAACAAAACCACTGATCACATCGCTTGGGGTTATACTTGGGTCGGCACCAAGGCGGCGATAGATCGCCGCTGCCGCAGCTGCCGGCCCGCCATAGCCGGTAATCATCGCTTCAAATTTATCGCGCGCGCCGATCAGATCACGAATGAGATCGCTGAAGGTGCCCTCGGAGGTGCCGTCATTAATGACCGCCAGGGCCGCCGCCAAGGCCGGCTCACGACCGGTTCGCGCCTGCGTTAACACAAGGTCACTGGCCGCTAACGTCAGCTCGGCCGAACTCAGCGGATCAAGCACCTCAAATTGCGGTGAAACCCCCGCCTCTAGGGGAAAGCGCCGCAAAATAGATTGGCAAAACCCATGCACAGTTTGAATTTTCATGCCGCCCGGTACATCTAAAACGCCGGCAAATAAGCGCCGTGCCAGCAGCAATTCATCCTGATGCGCTTGCCGGCCCAAAAGCTCTGATACCGCGCGCCCAAGGGTGTCATCGTCGATCACCGCCCATTCAGCCAACCGACTTGTAATCCGGCCCGACATTTCAGCAGCGGCGGCCTTTGTAAAGGTCAGGCATAATAAATGCCCAGGATCGGTGCCTGCCAGTAACAACGACAGCACCCGGTCGGTCAGAACTTTGGTTTTGCCGGAGCCGGCCGATGCGGCCACCCAAGCCGACCGATCGGCGGCGGCGGCGCGGCGCTGCGCCCGATCCGCAACGGCGATGGGCAGGCTGTTGTCGGTGCTATCGGTGCTATCGGTAATCGCGCCCGGGCTCATCGCTCACTGCCCCACTCTTTGACCCGGGCAAGATGGCGATAATCTCCAAAGCGTGGTTCAGCCGCCGGGTTTGGGAGCGCCATAAACGGCGTTTCCGGCTGCTCAAATGTGGTCAACAATGCTTGCAGCCCCTCCGTGGCATCGGAAATTAACGCCGTCACATCCTTTAAAGGGCGCACTTCCCCTGCCGGGCTCAGGCCCGATAAACGCCAATATTCTAAACCGACAATCTCATCGGCCGGCACCTCGGCGACGCCGCCGGCCATCAAAATCAGCGCCTCTAAAGGAAGTTGCGGTGACCAGCCTCGGGCAACATCGGCGCTGCTTGGCACATGGCCTGTTTTGTAATCAATGATCGCCAAACCGCCATCCAGACGGCGCTCGATACGGTCAATCTTGGTTCGCAATTCAATACGCCGGCCGCCGGTTTCAATGTGCATACTGCCGCCGACCTCGCTCCAGATCCGCTCGAGCGCCTGTCGGCGGTTCTTTTCGACCCCAATAAACCAAGCCGCAATCCGCATGAACCGCGGCCACCAGAACGCCCAAACACCTGGGTTATCCGGCAAGTTCGCAAAAGCTAAGCGACCCATTTCAAGCAATTGCTGATAACCATCAAGGGGAATTTCATGTGGATATTTACTGACAAATTGATCCAGCACATGATGAATGATCGTGCCGCGATCAGCAGCGCCCGGGTCGGCGTCCAGGGGCTCAAGCCGCTTTAGGTTTAAAATGCGGCGTGCATAAATTGCGTAGGGATCACGCAGTAAAGTTTCAATTTCAGTGACCGAGTAACGGCTTGGTCGGGCGGTCAGCGGCGGCGTTGGCGCCGGCGGCGCAACCCGCTGCTCAGTCTGCGGATGATCTAGGCCTTGCGCCCAGGCAATCCAAACCGCACTTGCCTGCTGCGGTGAGGGCAGTTGTAACGCGGTGATGACGGCATCCAAACGCAGCAACCATCGCGACGGCTCACTTGGCGCACCCTCGACCCGTTGGGCACGGGTTAAGACCACTTCGGGCGCTGCTGCCGCATTGATGAAATCATGCGCCGATAGGCCAATGCGCCGTTCCGGCGGCGGCAACCCAAAGGCCCGACGCATTGGCCTGCTCATCCATGGATCACCGCCAATGTCCGGCGGCATGCTGCCCTCATTCAAGCCGCCGATGACCATTAAATCATAGCTCTGCAAACGGGCTTCAAGCGGTCCGAGAATGGCCAATCGCGGATGCCGATCAAAACGGGGCCGGACCGCCCGCATGGCCATCAGTTGCGAAAAAATCTCCACATATTGCGTTGCCGGCAGGGCTGAAAGCGTTGCTGATACATCGAGCATTTCGGCGATTAAGCGTGCGCTTGCTTCCCCTGCATCGGCCCGCCAAAGGCGTGCCGCCCCGGTCTCTTGATCACTGGCCGCCAAGGCCTCCGCCAAAGCCACATGCGCGTTCACCGCATCACTTAAGCGCGCCGACGGGTCGGCTAAAACAGCTTGAAAAGCCAATACAGGGGCCGCCAATACAGCGTTTATGGCGGCCACCGGGCCATCCTCATCTGCAACCCGCGACAGCCCGGCGATGCCGGTCGCCGGCCGCGGGCCACGTAAAATTTGCCGCTCCATTTGGCGCACCAGCTGGCGAAAACGAGCTGGCGTGTGACCACCGGCCGCAAGCGGATGCTTCAATGCCGCCAGCAGATCAACCGGTGCCAGATCGGTTGTGACCATCTCGGCAACCAAACGCAAAAACGACCCCGGCACGCTGGCCGCCAGCGGCTCGCCGGCAGAATCGTCAATGTCGATATCCCAGCGCCGTAATTCCGATTTGACTCGCCGCGCCAGCTTCCGATCCGCGGTAATCAGCGCTGCCCGCCGCCCGGGCGTTTCCAGCGCTTCACGCAAATGCAGGGCGACAACTAAGGCCTCATTGCGTTCATCCGGACAATCAATGCGCATCAAATGATCCATCACCGGACCAGCGATTTGAGGTTTGGTTTCCGCCAGCCGCCGCCAACCTTCCGTCACCACAGCGGGCCGCAACGCCTCGGTCAGCAACTCAATCCGGGCGCGGCGGGACGCCAGCGGCGGCGTCACCAAGCCTAAGTGCGGCCACGGCTGCACCGCCTCCCGGCTCAGTTTCAATTGTTCTAAGAGCCGCGACATGCCATGGAAGGGATGGCTTGGGTCAGCGCTGATTGCGGTCCACACCTGATCATCCATGGTCACGTCCAGGCCCGGTAAAACAACCGCACCGGCAGGCAGCGCCAAGACCGCCGCCATGAGCCGAACTGTTGCCGGAACCGACCCTGTGGAACCGGCAATAATCACCGGCTCGCGCGGCGGCTGTTGGCGCCACGCTTCGGCCTGCTGCGTCATCATCGCGTTGCGCCAAGCGGCAGCATCAATGGCCCCGGTTTCAGCCAAAATCTCTGGCCAATGATGGGTGACGATTTGCAAAAATTGTAAGGTGATTTGCCAATGGTCGGCCAATTCATCGGGAACTAAATCAACAAAACCGTCGAAGCTCAGGCCTTCGGTATGAAACTGGTCAAGCAGGTCAGCCAGCGCTTCGGCCAGGCGAAGCGCTTGATCAAACGCCATTGGACCGTCAGTTTCAGCATGTCCGGGACGGCCCATTTTGACGATGAGTTGCGCCAATCGAAACTGCCGCTGAAGCGGCCCAATCGGCGGCGGCAATGCGGCCTGCCCGGTCAACGTCAGCAGACTGGGATCATCGTCATCACCGTCACCAAGCGCCCTGATCGTCGGCAACAGCATTGGCTGGCCGTCACCAAGGCGCAAGAAGGCCTCACGCAGGGCCCGTGCCGCCCGCCGTGTCGGCACCAAAACAGTTGCCCGTGACAGGGCCAGAGGGTCGGCTTCAGCTTCGGCCCATAAGCCCGCAGCCAAAGCATCCACAAATGCATAGCCTGAGGGAATTGTGAACAACCGATGGGGGGCGCGGGCCTGCATAGGAATGATTCACCAAGGGCGAATTAAAAATATGGCGTTGCCGGTTCATGGCCGCGTGCAAACATGCCATTGGCATGCGCCAAATCCTCCGGCCGACTAACATGATACCATAAACCGTCATGGGCGATACCAAACAGTCGACCGGCTGCCTCGGCGCGGTCATACAGCACATTCAACGAAAACGCCCCGGCTGGACAATCGGCAAACAGTCGCGGGTGCAGAATCGACACGCCGATGTAGCAAAACCCGGCCACTTGGCGCTCGGCCCGACGGGTCAAACGGCCATCAGGCGACATCATGTAATCGCCGCGCTGGACCGAGCCAAAAACCCGCGCCAAAGGTTGCATCAATAACAGCACATCCATGGTGGCATCATCCCAGGCAGCGGCAACACGCTGCAGGGTATTTTTAATCCCATCAACCCACAGACTATCGCCATTGATCACAAAAAACCCGTCCGCACCCAGCAGGGGCAACGCGCCCTTAACCCCGCCGCCGGTTTCCAATGGGGTTTTTTCGTGAATGATTTCTACGACCGGTTGTTGACGTGGGGCCAGGTGGGCGGCGATTTGATCCCCTAAGTAGCAGGCATTTACGATCACTTTTTCAACCCCCACCTCCTGTAACCGATCCAGGCTGCGATCAAGCATTGCCTGACCACCGACCTTTAGCAGCGGTTTCGGGCAATCAGCGGTCAACGGCATCATCCGCCGGCCTTCGCCTGCGGCAAGCAGCATCGCTGTTCGCGGACCGTCGGTTGAAAGGCGAAAGGTCATGTTAATATCTCCGGCTGAATACGGTTTGCCACAGGCAGGTATGCTGTTAGCCAATCATTCACTGGTGCGAGCTGTGGGGTTTGAAGGTTGCTGTCCAAATATCGCCAGATCCGCGGGATATGCGCCAGCAACTGATGGTTCCCCAGCGACCGCGATTGACGGGTAAAAATACCAAGAACTTTCAGCGCCCGCTGGGCACCTAAAATTTTGAACGAGCGATCAAATTGATCGCCTGCAATATCGGGGAAACGATGCCCGTAGTCGGCAATCAATTGTGCGGCCATGGTTTGGTCAACGTCGCGGCGGGAATCTTGTAGCAGCGAGACAATGTCATAGGTCACCGGCCCAATCACGGCATCCTGAAAATCCAGCAAGCCGCAGGCGGCAACCCCCGGACGATCCGCCAAGACCATCAAATTATCCACATGATAATCGCGCAGCACCAGGTGTTGCGGCACCTGATGACAGGCAATGAAAGGCTGTGTCCAGGCGTCAAGAAAAGCGGTGACCGCATGGTCAGGCAATGGTTCCGGCAAAACTGCCGGCACATACCAATCAATAAAAACTAGCAGCTCACGGCGCATCAGGGCATCATCATAGAGCGGCAATCCGGCCAAAAGCTCCGTTGTTGGCCGGCCATGCAAATCGCCTAAAAGATCCATTGCCAAGGTGTATAAATCGGTCTCATCGGCACCTGCTGCCAGCGCCTTTGTATAGGTGGCATCGCCCAGGTCTTCTAACAGCAGGAAGCCATTTTCAACGTCAGTCGCGAAAATCTCCGGTGCGCTATAGCCACCTGCACGTAATTTTGCCGCCATTGTTAAAAATGGCCGGACATCTTCTAAACCCGGTGGTGCGTCCATCAGCACAGCCTTGCCGCCGGGGCGGCTGATCCGCTCATAGCGGCGAAAAGAACAGTCTTCCGCCAGTGCCGCACGCCCTGCAGGTGGCCAGCCGGCTTTGCGCAGAAAGCGGTCAATCAAGGTGTTACGCAGGTCTGCTGCCTCGGTCATTGGCGGTCCTCACCGATGCTGATCCCGGCCAACCGAGCGGCCCACTCGGAATTACCTGTAATCGTGATTTGACGCTGATCACCGGCAATGATGTCAAAACCCAGATGCAGGCAACTTGCCGGCAAGTATGCGCTTACCCGCTGTGGCCACTCGATCAGGCAAAGATGATCGGACATAAATTCCTCAAGGCCTATTTCCTCGGCCTCAGAGGCGTCATTGATGCGGAAAAAGTCAAAATGAGCGATTTCGATCGCTGTTTGATCGGCCCCCGTGGCCTGTGATTGATGCCCCGAATAGGTTTGCACCAGGGTGAAGGTCGGGCTTGGCACATCGGCATTCTGGAGATCAAATGACCGGATCATCGCCCGTGCAAATGTTGACTTGCCGGCCCCAAGATCGCCGCTTAAGGCCAATACATCACCGGCCCTTAGACGGCCGGCCAAAGCCTCTGCCAGGTCGGTCGTAACAGCCACATGAGGGGCAACGCCAGTGATAGTTAAAGCCATGTCAGGAGGACTCGCCAAGCGAACAACAGCCTTCGATCTACCGCAGTCAGGCCCCCAGCAGCAAGCCCGGATGCGATGGGTGACCTGATGCTGGGCATCAATTTCGCCATAAGGTGCGATTTGCCAGTCCCATTCGGCCCCAATTTGCGGTATCGGCACATCGAATAACGCCGAAAACCGCGTCACTTCAAAACCGGCGCGGTCCTCGATAACCCGCTCAATATCCGTGACCAAAAGCACCCGGCAATCGAATCGCTGCAGGTAATCCAAATGCCGCTGCACCAACGCCCGGCCCATCGCCTCATCACGCGTTTCATCAGCGCCAAACCGGCGGCTGAGATAGGCGTTTGGAATGATCGCTAATTGCGACAGGATGTTGATAGATAGAACCAAATCAATATCGTTTTGGTCCAAAAAGCGATCCGGCATGGCGGCTTTGGCCCGGCCCGCTTCAATCTCGGCGAGCGATTGCGTCAGATCATGGCAGAGCAGCGTGACATTGTCGAAGGCCGCCGCCCGGCGGCGTGTTGAGCGCAAAAACAACACATCAACCAAGACCACTTCCTGGAAGTTGGCGGCTAATTCGGTCAACGGCAGGTCAAGCACCAATGCGGCACCAAAAACCAACACCCGCCGCCGCTGCTGACACTTAGCAATCGCCTCGGAAATTGCCTGCATGGTGCGCTGCTGATGATCCGACCAAGCCATCGCCTGGCGGCGGTGACGGGCCTCAATGGCAATGCACTCGGCCAAGAACCCCATCTTGCGCGCGCGCCGATCAACACGGGTTGTGATGTATGTGAGCCATTCGCGAATCATTCCCTAGCTTAACGCAGCAATAAGCGGTCACACCATTGACAACAAACAACCGCGACGACATTATTTGCAGGCGTGATGCTGGGGCGCCCATCTAGGGCTGAGAGCGCACCCATCGGACCTGATCCGGATTATGCCGGCGGAGGGAGTTATCACGTCATGCCAGGTCATCTGATGCGATGGCAGTGCACGTTCTTCACCATTCCGACAATGAACCAGCCCGAGCATTGGAAAGGTCGCTCGTGATGAAATTCTCGTATGGGTTATCAATGACAGCGTTGGCAATGATGGTTTTTACCACCTCGCCGGCAGCATCCCAAAACTATGAAATCCCGGTTTTAGTTCCGATCACAGGGTTTTTATCCCTTGAGGGAACGGCACAACGGAACGGCGCCGTTATGGCGCTATCTGAAGCCGCAGACGGCATCAAGGTCAGCGCCCAAGTCGCCGATACCTCAACCTCCCCGGAAGTGGCCGTGAATGCGCTTTCTCGGGCGTTATCAGACGAAAAACCACTGGCTGTTGCAGCCTCGATGTTTGGCACCCAAATGCTGGCCATGATGCCGATTGCGGCACGCGCCGGGGTGCCGCTGCTGACCGTGTCTGGGACCGCCAAGCTAACCGAATTGGGGAACCCGTTCGTATTTCGGTTTTTCCCTGGCGATAGCGTCGTCAAAAAAGCACAAGCTGATTATGCGGTAACGGTATTGAATGCAAAGCGACCGGCACTGATCTATCAAACCACTGCTTACGGTCAAAGTGGCCGTGCGGTTTTAAAAGACATCCTCGCAGCGATGGGCGCGCCCTTGGTGTTCGAGGAAGCGTTATCACCGAAGGTAAAGGACATGGTGCCTGCCTTGTCGCGTTTAAAAGCGGCAGGAGCCGATGTAATTTTATTGCATCTGCATTCAGGCCCAAGCGCACTGGTGGTCCGACAGGCCAAAGCAATGGGCCTACAGCAACCAATTCTCGGTGGCTCGGCTCTCCATCAACCAACCACCGCAGCCCTGCTGCAACCGGCAGAGCTTGCCAATGTTTGTGCCGAAAGCGCCGCCTCGCCGATCTCTGAAACAAGCGCCGCTTTCAAACGTTTCACAAAAACCTACCAAAAAACATTCGGAAGCGCCCCCGATGCCTTTGCCCTGGGGCAATATGACGGCATGTCGATGATGCTTGCAGGCCTTGCCGCCGGGGCCGATACAGCCACTAAAATGCGCGCTTGGTTGGCCAATAATCGGTATCAAGGATTAGCGATGAGCTATGTTTCTGACGGCAAAGGCAATATGGCCCATGATGCGGTCATTATTTGTTATGACGGTCAAAGCTTGGTGCCAGCGATTAGCCGCCGCTATCAAAATGTGGATGGCAAAGGCTAGGCATCATCGGCGCATCGACGATGCGATGATTGGGGCGGCATGATGAGGGCCGCATGATGAGAGCGGCATGATTGGAACGGCATGATTGGGAGCGAAACATTAATCGCCGCCGGTGGGCTTGGCGCCGCTTATGCGCTGGCGGCTTTAGGGTTTGTGCTCATTATTAATGCCGTTGGTGCGGTTAATTTCGCGCAAGGCGACTTTGTCATGGCCGGCGGCTATGTCGCGGTCGTCGCGGCCAGCTGGCTGTCGCAAAATACTGACGTCGCAGTTATCGCTCCAGGGCTGGTTATCCTGCCGCTGGTGCTGTTGGCGATGGCTGTCATCGGTTTAGGATTTTCCGCTTTGGCCTATCTGCCGTTGCGCCGACGGCCACCGATGGCGGTCTTTATCAGTACCATTGCCATCGGCATCATGCTGCGGCAAAGCGCGAACGCGTTTTTCGGTGCGGCACCGCAGGCCGGCCCGGTCATGGTGGCACCCGGCTTGGCCGGTAATAACGGCCATCAACTGGCCATGATCGCAGCAGCGTTGGTTGTCATAGCCGCCCTTCACGGGTTGTTAAATGGCACCCAATTTGGCCGCCATCTGCGGGCCAGCGCACAAGACCCGCAAATGGCTGCCGCCATCGGCATCCCGGTCACCCGCATGATCCTGGCAACCTTCGCCTTGGCCATCGCCCTTGCCGGCTTGGCCGGGTTGTTGTTGTCGCATCAGTATTTGGTGCAACCCGATGACGGCACGACATATATGCTGAAAGCCTATATCGCCGTAACCCTGGGCGGTTGGGGACGGATCAATGGGGCGGTTGCCGGGGCTTTGGCGATTGCTGTTTTTGAGACTGTCGTTGCGACGTTGGTATCGCAGGTGGTGGCCGAGATGTTACTTTATGTTTTGGTGCTCGCGGTCTTATGGGTGCGCCCGCAAGGATTGTTCGGCGAAATTGAAGGCCGCCGCGCGTGACTCGGCAAACCTTGATCGGCGGCGGCGTGGTAAGCGCTCTGGCGGTGCTTTTCATGGCCAATGCCGGCGGCTATGAAATGCGCCTGATGATCCTTGCCGGGATCTATACGATCGCTGTTCTTGGCTATCAAATGGCCCTTGGGCATGCCGGTGTTCTATCCCTTGCGCAAGGTGCCTTTTTTGGCGTCGGCGCTTATGTCACCGGCATTTTAACGACCCAGCATAACCTTGATGGGGCCGCCGCAATGTTGGCGGCAATGCTGGTCGCTGCGGTGCTGGCAGCTTTGGTTGCGATCCCTGTGCTGCGCCTGAAAACCCATTACTTTGCCCTGGCAACCCTGGCCATTGCCGAGGTTGTGCATCTTCTGGCGGTCAACTGGACCACTGTGACCGGCGGCGCGAATGGAATTTATGGGGTGCCGCCACTGGTTTTGTTCAGCATCGAGATTGCTTCCGGATGGCCCCTATTGGTCACCGTTTGGAGCGCCGTTGCACTCGCCGCCGGGCTGGTATTCTGGCGCACAAGTGGCCGCCGCGGGCTGCGCCTGGACCTGGCCCGTGAAACGCCACTGGCTGCCGATGTTGTCGGCATCAATCGTCGCCGGCAACGTTTTGAGCTGTTTGTTTTGAGCGCTATTTTAGCGGCGGTCGCTGGCAGCTTTCAGGCCCATGCCATTGGCGTTGTATCGCCGGCCGTGACCGATTTTGCTCTCATGGTAACGATTTTGGTGGCCACGTTGGTTGGCGGCCAGCAGCGCATCCTCGGCGCCGTTATCGGGGGGATCTTAGTGATCCATTTGCCGGAATGGTTTCGTGCTTTTGATGTCTTTTATCTCATCGCCTATGGGGCCGCCTTGCTGCTGGTGATTATCGTCGCCCCTAAGGGCATTGCCGGTTTTTGGCCGCGCCGCCATCTGCAAGAAACCCACGCGGCACAGCCGCCGCCGGCACTTTGCTGCCGTCAAGCAAGCCTTCACTGCGCAAATCTCAGAAAACATTTTGGCGGTGTTAAAGCTGTCGACGGGATTACCGCCCGCTTCACAACCGGGCAAATTACCGGCGTTATCGGCCCCAACGGTTCGGGCAAATCGACGCTGTTAAACCTGCTCACCGGCCTGATAAGGGCTGACGGCGGCACAATCACGCTGGACCATAAAGAGGTGACAAGCCTTTCGGCAGATACACGTGCGCGAGCCGGGTTGGCGCGTGCTTTTCAGCATCCGGATTTGGTCCGCGAGCATCGTGTTTGGGAAGCTGTTATGGCCGCCATTCCGCTATCAAAAGACAGCGTCCAGGCCGCGAAGGATGCTGCTGCCGCTTGCGCGCATGTTGATTTGCAAGGACAAGCGGCAACATTGGTTGAGCATTTGTCGCCTGAAGGCCTACGACGCCTTGAAATCGCTCGGGCATTGGCCACGGTGCCTGATATTCTGCTTCTTGACGAACCTGCCGCCGGCCTAACTGCCGCCGAACAAGACCGCCTTGCCGTCACCTTGCGGCGACTGGCCGATGACGGTCTGGCAATCATCGTTGTCGAACATGGCATGCGCTTTTTGTTGCCGCTCGCCGATACCATCATCTGCCTTGATCAAGGTCAGGTTATTGCCACCGGCCCGGCCGCCGAGATTGCGGAAAACCCTGAGGTCATTGACTGCTATCTTGGGCGTTTCGAGGAAGCAGCGAAGGAAGCAGGCAAATGAGTGCGTTACTGCGTCTTGAAAACCTGGCCGTCAGCCGTAATGGTACGCCGCAAGTGCACGATCTGGACCTGGCCATACCAGCAGGACGCATTGATGCCATCGTTGGTGCGAACGGCGCCGGTAAAAGCGAATTATTGGGCGCATTGATGGGTTTTGACACGGTTATTTCAGGGCGCATTTTGTTTGCTGGCAAAGATATTTCCCACCTGAAGACACATCAGCGGGCGCGATTGGGCATGGGCTTTTGCCCGGAAGGACGGCGGCTATTTCCGGCGATGACGGTAGCCGAAACCCTGGCCACGGCGAGCCGCGGCGGCAGCCAGCATCGACGCCGGCGACAGGCCGAAATCCTTGCCTTATTTCCCGCCTTGGCCAATCGCCTTAACGCCCATGCTTGGCATTTATCTGGCGGCGAGCAGCAAATGCTGGCAATCGGCCGAGCGTTAGCGACACAACCGACATTGCTGATCTTGGATGAGCCTTCGTTAGGCTTGGCCCCCAAGGTTATGCACGAAATTGCAACTGCCCTGCAGCAGTTACGAGACGCCGGCACAAGCATTTTGATTGCCGAGCAAAATGCGCATTTTGCGCTATCCTTGGCAGACCATGCATGGCTGATGGCCGCCGGCAAGCTGGTTCTGAATGCCCCTGCCGACGGCCTTATTGATCATCCGGAAATGAAAACACTTATGCTGGGTGGATGATTCCCGATTGAGGGTAACGACAGAGCAGCGTAAACATATTGGACCCCTGCGTGAAAGGAAGCCAATGACACCGTCCTCATCTATCAGCCCCGACTATCGTCGTCCGCCTGCTGAAATTGCCGCAAACATTCTGCTTGAGATCGAAGCCGTCCATATTCGCCCGGAAACGCCATTCACCTTCACCTCCGGGCGGTTAAGCCCAGTTTATGTTGACTGCCGGAAAATTATTTCGTTTCCACGGGCACGTGCGCAGCTCATGGATATGGGGGTTGAGCTATTGGCGCAAGTTGCCGGCTTGGAGCAGTTTGATGCTGTTGCCGGCGGCGAGACAGCCGGCATTCCCTTTGCCGCCTGGATTGCCGAGCGGCTTGGATTGCCAATGCTGTATATCCGTAAAAAGCCCAAAGGTTTTGGTCGCAACGCCCGCATCGAAGGCGAGCTAAGACCAGGCCAGCGGGTGCTGTTGGTTGAAGACCTGGCAACAGACGGTGGTTCAAAATTATCATTTATTGACGCGGTTCGAGAAGCAGAGGGTGAAATTGCCCACTGCTTGGTCGTGTTCCACTATGGTAACTTCCCTGAAAGCACCCAATCCCTCGCCGATCGCGGCGTGGCCTTGCATGGCTTATGCACCTGGTGGGATGTGCTCGCCGCCGCTGAGCAGCGCGGCTATACCGCCGAGCAGATTGCCGAAGTTCGGCATTTTTTAAATGATGCTGATGGCTGGGCCGCAGCACAACAAACAGCAAGCACATAAAGGAAGTTTGATGCTTAGAATTCTCGGTCGCAACAACTCGTCCAACGTGCAGAAAGTTCTGTGGTGCTGCGATGAACTTGCCATCCCTTATCGCCGCGAAGATTTCGGCGGCGAGTTTGGTAAGGTCAATGACAGTGAGTATATGTCCTTAAACCCCAATAGCCGGGTGCCGACAATCGTCGAAGATGACGGCTTTTCGCTTTGGGAATCGAATGTTATCACCCGCTACCTTGCCGATAAATATGGCAAAGGTGGGCTGATGCCGCGCGACCCGCGGCAACGGGCCGATGCTGACCGCTGGATGGACTGGCAGCAAACAACGGTACTGCCCTTCATGACACCCATTTTTTGGGGCCTGGTGAGAACCGCCGAAGCCGATCGTGACATGGCTGCCATTGACGGCCATATCACCGCCGGCGCCGCTATTTTTGAGATTCTTGAGAGCCGCTTGAGCGGCAGAGATTTCATCGTCGGTGACCGGTTAAGCGTTGCCGATATACCGAATGCGATTATGGTTTATCGCTGGTTTGCCTTGGTCGAAAACGGCCCTGAGTTTCCGGCGATGCGGGCCTGGTTTGACCGCTTAGGTGACTGTCCTGGTTTCAGAAAACACGTCCTCGACCTGCCTCTTACCTAACCCCACCGGCAACAAAAAAGCCCGGCAAAAATGCTGGGCTTAATGCGGTGCTGCTGACGCTACGGCATTATGCCGCCAAAAGTATAGCGTCGGTCCCCAACACTGCGGCTAACTGCGCCGGTGCGATGCGTTGTGCGCCGTTGACCTCAACCGCCAGCTGTGGATGACCCGCAATCAATGCCTGCAAGTCAGCCATCTCGATCCCGGTCTGTTCAGCAGCTTCAGCTGCCGTTAAGCAATATTCGTTCATGTTCATAACCCTCAGGTTTATTAACGCGCATTCCCGTTCCCAATATCTACATCGACACCAAAGATGTTGGATTACTTTTGAGCGTATTTTTTAGCGATCGACCTGTCTAAACGGCAAATTATCCTCGATATAGCCCTTTTCAGCCGCCATCTCGCGGCGCTCGGCAGCGAGA
>MDTB01024593.1_pt1 | contig 20853 bp, 18 predicted proteins | sample 811161 | NCBI WGS metagenome assembly MDTB01 (sample SAMN05326650, study PRJNA326480) | marine metagenome | isolation source: seawater | place: Mediterranean Sea | collected 2009
AATATTAGTTTCTGTATTTATCGCGTACATTAATGAAAAATTAATCATAAATAAAGATAAATTAAAATCACTAAAAAATGAACCGCTCGGTAGCAGTGGAATAAAATTTATTAATATAAAAATAAAGGCCCCAATCTGAAGATGATTTTGTGACTGAATAATTTGTCTTAATAATCTAAACAAAAGATAAAAAATGATAGATAAAATTACTAATGTTCCTAGTATTCCGTGTTCGGATAATAATTCTATATATATTTGATGAGGATGAGTTAAACAATAGTAGTCTTTATTTTCTTTGTTTTTTTCTACGTCGCATGATTCTATACGATAATTTTTGTTACCCACACCTAGAATAGGATAATTTTTAAAAACAGATATTCCTGATCTATATAATTTAATATATAGACTTCTTTTTTTTATAAATTGACTTCTATTTTCTTTTGTCTTTAATTCAGAGTAAAATGAACCTATATATCTATATTTAAGATAATCAGAGTAATAGAAAACCGAGCCTATTATCAAAAAAAATGCTAAAAGAGAAATTAATTTAGTTTTCCATTTGAAGAAGTCTGTTAAGAGAAAAAATAAAGTTATTCCTAAAAAAGCTTTAATTGTATTAGATCTTTCACCTGTAATTAGTATTCCAATTAAACTAAACAGCATTAAAAATGATATAAAAATTTTTATACTATCTTTTTTTTGTTTAAAGCTATCGAACAAGAAACCAAAAACAATAAAAATTAACCCTGTTGCAAATGCTCCTGCTATAGGTTCATCTTTAAAAAAACTTACAACTCTTGCACCATCTGGTTGAGGTACACCATTAATTTGCATTTTACCATAACCTAGCAGATTACTACCTAATAATCTTTCAACATAAATATCTATTATTACTAGTAAAAAAATTACAGTCCAAAATTTAAATAAATAGTCATTTTTTCCGTATTTAAAAAAAATAAGATTTATTATTAAAAAAAATAAGATGAACCTTAAAAATCCAACATTCCTTAGAAATCCCGACATATAATCAATGGAAATTGAAGAATTAAATAATAAATAAATATATAAGACAATAAAAGCAATTAAAGTATTCTTATCGTAAATCCTTGGTCTTGAGCTTTTAAAATATTCTGAAATAAAAAATAAACTCAGTAAGACAATGTTAATTAATGAAATACTTGGTCCTAAAATAATTGAAAGTGGCAGTATTGTTAAAAAGAAAATTGGATAGTTTATTTTTTTCAAATTTAATTTATTCTCCATTTTTTAAATTTCCTCAAACATGTTTTTATTAATTGTATCAAAAATTAATATTTATTAAATTAATTAAGATAATTTACTTTTTTTTCTATTAATTTTGGAAGTAAACTTGAAACGGTATTAATCCTTAAAATATAAAATTTTTGTCCTAAATTTATAAGTTTATAAAGCATAGTTGAAGATTGAGATAAAACTATACGATCAAATTTTATATTATTTTTTGATTTTATTATATTGAATTTTTCAATTTCTGTTATTTCTTTTTTTTTGCTCTTGGGGTGAAATTTAAGATAAAATTTCAAGTTTTTATTATAATTATTTATTTTATGTAATTGGTCTATCATCTGTTGTTCATCGTGTAGACCCAAAAATACTAAAACGTTCTTTTTTTTTGTAGAATTTTTTTTGAATGTAAATCTTGGAATATTCCAATCCTCATTTTTTGAAAGTTCTACTTTTGAGTAAAAAAATTTTTTATATGCTGGAATGCTTGATCTATACTTTGCAATAATTTTATTTGGTGAAAGAATTTTTTTTATTTTACTATCTTGGAAAAGATTCATCCACATTAATTTTTCAGAAAAAATTCCATGTTGGTAACCAATTAAATGAATCTTATTAAATTTTTTTCTTAAATATGTTGATAAAAAAAAACCAAAATTATATTCAAACATGTAATAATGGAATTTCTTTATTTTATGTTTAGTGAAAGGCTTAAAAAGTGAATTTTCGTATATTCCAAATTTAAATTCATTATATAGGCTTATTTTTGTATAATCATTAATAACTTTTGAAATATCAATTCTATTGTAAAATATTTTTTCTTCATCAATACTTTTAATTTCATTATTTAAAGAATTTATTTTAAAAAATTTACCTATTAAGTCTTTTATTGAAATAAATTTTTCTACGATAAGTAAATCCTTGAGATTTTGAAGCTTTTTGATATGGGAAATTTTTTGTCCAATGCTATTTCCAATAAGTACCTCATCACCGATTATGAAGTTAAGCTTTAAGTATTTACCTTTAAAAAAATTCTCTGCTGATTCTTGATAAAAGTTTGGATATAAAGATAAACAACAATTTTCGTAATAATTTTTAAGTTTATCTGTGAAAAAAATTTTTACATAAATTGTGATTAGTAGGGATTTTAATATAAAAAAAAAGGCACTCAATTTATAATTGATTTTTTTTGTCTTTGAATTTAAATAAACTATCTGCAAGTTTTCTTTGGAATCAGCACATAATGATTTATAAAAATCATTATAATTTCCATTATCACTGAAAACTAATATTTTTTTATATCTTTTTTTATTTATTAATATCTTGACTAAAGAAAAAAAAATAAATTTATCGAATATTCTTATTTTATCGTTCCTAATGTTGAAGACTTCTAAATTATATAAATTTTTATTTGGGAATTTTTTGCTTAACTTTATGTAATATTTTTTCAATTCTTTGCATAAAATATTTTTTTGTTCTATTAAATATTTGTTATTTTTAAGGGATACTTCTATAATTTTATTGTTTTTGGGAATAGATTTATTTTTTTTCCAAAATATTACATCAGAATTAATAATTTTTTCTTTAACATTTTTTTCTGTGTCAATTATAACTAATTGGGTATTCGAGTTCATTAATTTAATTAAATGTATTCTTTAATATTGAATAGTGTCTAAATAAAGAGTAATTTAAGGTTTTCCGTTTAGCCTTAATTTTCATTTTCGTAATATTTTTGCTGTTATTATCGATTAAATTGTTAATTTCTATAAAATTATTAATAAAGTCTTGTGTATTATTTTTCTCAAATAAATATCCATTATCTTTGTGGGAGATGATTTCTAAAGGGCCACTTTCGCAATTACTCGATAACACAATTTTATTACAGAACATTGACTCTATAATAACAAAGCCTGGATCTTCCCATTCTGAAGTTAAAACAAAAAATTTTGAATTTTTTAATGCATAAAAAATATTTTGAACATACCCAGCTAAAATTATATTTTTTTTTCTGCCCTTTTTTTTTATCATTAGTTTTAATGAGTTTTGCTCTTCTCCGACCCCACATATAATAAGTTTTAAATTAGGAATATGTTCCAAAATTTTATCAAATGAGTTAATCAAGAATTTGAAATTTTTTTGTTTAGTAAGTCTTCCAATTGAAATTACGTAATTATTTTTATTTTTAAATATATTATTAGGCAAATACTCACTTTTCTTTTTAATTAATTCTAAATTTATAATTGGTTCAAATATTATTTGAATTTTTTCGTCTAAAAATATTTTTTTATTAATTAATAATTTTTTTGTATTTTTTGATGGACTTAAAACCCTATAAATTTTTTTACTAACAAGTTTCCATAAAAAACCTCTTAGAAAGCTAATGTGTGGGTATCCCGATATTCTTAATATAAATTTTGTGTTATATTTATTAAATAGAAGAAGAAAAAGAGGAATTGGCGTTAAAATATGTATTATCAAAAAGTCTGGTTGTTCTTTTTTTAATAACCTATGAAGTTTTAATATTGAAAAAAAAAATATTACTAAATAGGTAAACCTACTTTTTATAAATGAGTTTTTTGGTAATTTTTTGAAATCTAATTTTGTTTTTAAATCAATCAAATTGGTGCTGAAGGAGTCTAAATTTTTTTTATACCGTGTCCATTCTTCTGCTACATTAATTACGGAATTTTGTATTTTTGATTTAGAAAATTTTTTAAATGCTGCCAACGTATTTAATACTGTGTAAGTTGTTCCTACTTCAGAAATTAGAGGACACCAAATAAAAACTTTCATTATTGCTATTTTTATATATTAATGAATGAATATATATATTTATATAAAATTGCATCATAAAAAACCAAATTTTTTAAAGGTAATATAATTATGGATTTTTTATAAGAATATTTAAATGTTTATTAAAATGTTAAGATTATTTCACAATAGTCTAAAAAGATATTGGTTTAAAAGAAAACATGATTAAAAAAATTTTTGAGAATCTAATACTTGATCCATTAAATATAATTTTTGGAAGGAAAATATTTTATCAATTTAATTTAGTGATAATCAAAATTTTTTTAAAATTTATAGGGTATAATAATTATAAAAATTTAAATAAAACTGGTGAAAAAAAATTTTTAAGCTCTATCCTATCTGATGGTAATGGAGTTATTCTGGATGTTGGTGCAAATATTGGTGACTATTCAAAATATATTTTGAAAAATTCTGATTATAATGTCATATCTTTTGAGCCACTTAAATATTCATATTCAAAACTAAAAAAGTTACAAAAAATTTATAAAAATAGATTTTTTTGTTTCAATTTGGCACTTAGTGACAAAATTGGTAAAGCAAAAATATTTTACTCAAAAAAAAACCAACATTGGGCAAATTTGGATTATGAAGTTAACAAAATAACATTATTAAGAGACAATAAAAAAAAAATGACTTGTCTTCGAAATAGTTTAGATAATTTTTACCATAAAAATAAAAAAATTTTCAAAGGAAAAACTAAATTAATTAAGATTGACGTTGAAGGACATGAGTATGAAGTTTTAAAAGGTTCAAAAAAATTTATAGATAAATTTAAACCAGAATATATTCAAATTGAATACAATTGGCACCATTTGATAAAAAATGTAAATCTTTACCAATTTTCCAAGTTACTTTCAAATTATGAAGTCTTCAAAATAATGCCATTTTTTAATGCAATTCACAAAATAGATCCGATTAGACCAGAAAATAATTATTTTAATTATTCTAATATTGTCTTTAAAATTAAAAATGACAAAAAAAAATAAAGTTATTATCTATTATCCATCTTTCGAAAGAGGTGGTGCAACAAACATTTTAATAAATTTGGTAAATTACCTCACCCAGAATAATTTTAAAATTTTTCTATTTTCACAGAACGTTAATAAAAATAAATTTAAAAATATTGAGAATATTAAAATAATAAGTATTCGAAATTTTAAATTTTTTCCTAGAATATTTGAAAGAACCTACTTTTCTTTCCTTTTAAGTATAAAGATTTTTTTTTTCTTAAAAAAATCCAAAGAAAAAATAAATATTTTATCTATGCAAAACCACCTATTTTCAATACCAATAAGTCTAGCTACCAATACTAAAATAATTATTCGTAATTCAGAGGAAATTTTTGGTGCAACTAAATATGCTGATAGCAAGATTAATGCATATATAGTTTTGTTTTTAAAATTAATATTTTATCAATTTGCTGAAAAGATTGTAGCCTTATCAATAAAATCTCAATTGTCTTTGGAAAAAATAATATTAAATAAAAAGAAAATAAAATTAATTTATAACCCTTATTTAAAAAAAATTAAAAACTTTAAAAGAAAAAAATTTAAAAAACCTTTTAAAATTGTATCAGCTGGGAGATTAACAAAACAAAAAAACTTTAAAATTTTAATTGACTCAGTTATTTTCCTTGTAAGCAAAGGATATAAGTTAGAATTAACAATAATTGGATCTGGTCCACATGAATCTAATTTAAAAAACTATATCAAAGATTATAGGTATATAAAATTATATAATTGGAGTAATCAAATTGAAAAAGCTTTATCTAAAAATGATCTTTTTGTTCTACCCTCTTTGTATGAGGGTTCACCAAATATTTTATTAGACTCTCTTAATATTAGTTTACCAGTGATAAGTAGTGATTGCAGTGGGGCAAAAGATATATTGGCAAACCAATCTCAATTTATTTTTAAAGTAAACGATAAAGAAGATTTGATTAGAAAATTGAAATTTTTTTTATTGAATAAAAATAAAACAAATAATCATTTAAAGAAATCTCGTAAGAATCTTAAAAAATTTTTAGTTTCTAATTGCCTAAATTATAAAGATTTAATTAATAAACTATGAAAATTTAATATGAAAAAGAAAAATACAAAACCTTTTTTCTCGATAATAACTGTATCTTTAAATCAACCAAAAATAATCAATAATTTTAATTCTCTAAGAAAACAAACATATAAAAATTTTGAACATATAGTGATCGATGGAGGTTCAACGGATGGAACTTTAGATATCATAAAAAAAAATTCAAAAAATATATCTTTTTGGCAATCAAAAAAAGATAAAGGAATTTATGACGCTATCAATACTGGAATTAAAAAATCTAAAGGTCAAATAATTGGAATTTTAAATGCAGATGATATTTATTATAAAAATGCTCTTAAAATTGTAAAAAAATATTTTGAAAATAAAAATTTAGATTTTCTATTTGGAACAGTTAGAAAAGATAGAATTTTACAAGGATATTGGCCAGATAAAATTAGTTGGAAATTTAACATATACCCTTCTCATTCTGGTGGTTTTTTTATAAGAAGAAAAGCTCAAAAAAAAATTGGTTACTATAATTTAAAATTTAAATATTCCTCCGATAGGGACTTAATTTATAGAATGATAGTTAAGTATAAGTTAAATGGCAGCAGCACAAAAAGAAACGAGATATTGTCAAAATTTGATACTACCGGTATTTCAAGTAAGATAAGTTTTTTTGAAAGATTATTTGAAGAAACAAGAATTAGATTAAATAATAATCAAAATATTTTTTTTGTTTTTTTATTAATGATAGCTCATACAACTAACAAATTATTAAATTTACGTAAGAAAAAATGAAAATAGCACTTATACCAGGAGTTTTTTTTCCTTTGCCAGGTGGTGCACAAGTACAAACTCATAATTTAGCAAACAAATTAGTAGAAATGGGCCATAGCGTGGATATTCTATTATTAAACAAAACAGATATTAAAAATAACTTTTATAATACCTTCATAATTAACAAACTATTACTGAGTATTTTTTTTTATTTAAATAAAATATTTAAAATAAACTTTTCTTTTTTTTTAAAGTTATATTTTAAAAAAATAATCAAAAAAAATGGTTATGATATTTTTCATTTTCATCTTTTGAATTTCAAAACATTATATATTTTAGAAATATTAAAAGAATTAAATCAAAAAGTAGTTGTTACTGTTCATGGCATTGATATTCAGATTGATGAAAACATAAATTATGGTTATAGATTAAATAAATCTTATGAAAAAAAATTTTTAAATGCCGTAACTAAAGCAGACAAATTTTTTTCTATTTCAGAAAATATTAAATATGATCTCTTAAAGCTAGGTATTAGTGAAAGTAAAATTATACCAATACCTAATGGAATTGAAAAAAAAAAATTTACTCAAATAGAAGAAACAAAAAAAGATATAAATAAAAAGATCTATCTTCTTTCTGTTGCAAGATTTGCAAAAGAAAAGAAAGGTTTTGATTTAATACCTCTGATTGCTAAATTATTAAACGAGAAAAAAATTGATTTTCAATGGACCATAGTTGGTTATAATTCAAAATACATCAGAAAAATTGAGAATATGAAAAGTTTTGATAAAAACTTCAAATATTTAGAAAACATAAATAATTTAGAAGAGAAATTTTTTCCACATAACAGCTTAATTAAAGTTTATAAAAATAACCATGTTTATATAAACTTAGCAAGAATAGAGTCTTTCGGAATAACGATTATGGAAGCACTTGCATCAGGTTTGCCAGTAATAACATTTGATACAAAAGGTGGGAATGAACTTATAAAAGATGATCATAATGGAATAATTACTAAAAATTTTTCTCCTGAACAAATTGTGCATGCAATATCACAGTATTATAAAAATTTTGATCTTTACAAAAAACATAAAAAAAATACCATCAAATCCATTGAAAATTTTGATCTTTCTATGATAACCCAAAAAACAATTGAAGGTTACAAGGAAATTATTGGTTAATATTTTTTATCTACTACTTAAATAAAATTTTTTATACCAATCAATGAATTTTGATACCCCCTGGTTTATTGATGTTTTTGGAGTGTAACCTAACTCTGATTTAATTTTTCTAATTGATCCATAAGTTTTTATAACATCACCTTTTTGTAATCGTAAAAATTTTTTATTTGCTTTTAATTTTAGTTTATCTTCAATTATTTTGATAAGTTTTGTAAGCTTCACAGGTTTTCCAGATGCGATATTGAATATTTTAAAATGATCTTTTTTAAATTTTGAAAGTCCCTTAGTAGCACACAAATAAATTCCATTAACTACATCGTCAATAAAAGTAAAATCTCTAAGATGTTTTCCGTAATTGAAAACATCAATCTTTTTATTGTTCATAATTTTTTTAGTGAACAAAAAAAGAGACATATCTGGTCTTCCCCAGGGTCCATAAACAGTAAACAGCCTAAGTCCAATTGAATTTATTTTGTAAAGTGAGCTATATGCATGTGCAATTAATTCATTTGATCTTTTAGTAGCCGCGTATAATTGTATTGGAGATGTAGCATTGTCACTCTCTTTGAAAACTGATTTTTTACTATTTCCATAAATGCTACTAGAACTTGCATATATGAAATTTTTAATTTTTTTTTTTTTAATGTTATCAATAATGTTGAAAAAACCTTTTAAATTACTGTCAATATACAGGCTTGGATTTTTTAAACTATATCTTACACCAGCTTGAGCTGCTAAATGAATTACTAAATCAATTTTATTTTTTTCAAAAATAGATGAAACTTTTTTTGTAGAATTAATATTAATCTTTTTAAATTTGTATTTACCAAAACTCAATAATATCTTGTTTCTGGCTTTTTTTAGTTTTACATCATAGTAACGATTTAAATTATCAACTCCGAATACATAATGACCTTTTTGTAAAAATAATTTTGATAAGTGGAAACCAATGAATCCTGCGGAACCTGTAATTAAAATTTTCATTATTTCTAATAGGCTAAATAGTATTACTTTTAAACCATTTTACTTTAAAAAAGGATGTATAGCTTCCATAGATAAAAAATCTTTTTTCGTCCTTTATTGGATAAAATTTTTCTACTCCGTGTACAGAGTCTGGTGATGATAAAAAAACAACTAATTTTCCACCTTTTGGACTAATTTTATTATCTAATTCAACATCATCAAATTTAGGAAACTGAGAATAATCATTTGTATTTTTTTTATATCTATAAATTTCTAGAGCTCCACCACTGTTCTCAAGAGTGTTCAAGTATAATAAAAAATTTATTATTCGGGTATTTTTATCATGATGAGGCTCCCTAAAATAATCCTTTTTGGCAACTGAAAAATCCATATGTAAAAAAAAACTATTCTTAAAAGCAAATGGCAAGAATCTACTTATCTTAGATATAAATTTATTATTTTTTGTTATCCTATCAAAACTTTGCTCCAAGTGAAAATTTGAAGAGCCACTTTCATTAAGAAGTAATTTCTTTTTAATTAGGTCAAAAGTTTCTTTTGAGTTGAAGTAATTATAAAGTTTATCTGACAGTGAATTTTTTTTTAAATGACTTGTATCATATTGATATCTTCCATTCATTACTCTTTTTACAGTAAAAGATTTATTTAAATCTGAAATTTCTTCAATAATTTGATTTTGATCTTCTAAACTTAAGAAATTATCAAATACTAAATAAGAAAAGGGTTTGTTAAAATATTTATAATTTAAATTTACGTCCATTTTTTTGAAATATTATAAAATGGTATCATAATAAATATAAATTTCAATTGAATATTTTTCAATTATTTTTTTTTAAAAAACCTTTTAAAAATTTGTGTACATCCACTGATAAGTTTGAGTTAAAAATATTTATTATAAATAAAAATAAAGTATATGTCGTATGCGAAAAATTAAAAAATAAACTTCTTACTTTTCTTGTCATCATATTTATTAAAGATTTATTTCGTTCTTTTATAAATTTTGAATATATATTTGGACCAATATTTATTTTACGAAATTTTGTTTTATTCTTATTATTAACTTTTGCTAAAACATGAATATTTAAATTTTTGTTATCTCTTAAATAATTATAAGATTTATAAATGCTCTTTTTTTCAAAAAAACATACATCATAACCTGAGCTTTCTAATAGATATTTGATAGTTCTTTCTGAATATAAATTAAGATGAGTTGGATCGTCCAGAGGATTGCAAAATGGATTCGGAATTTCTAAGTATATAAAACCGTTTTTTGAAAGAATATTTCGCTTGATCTTTATCAAAAAACCGACCGGATCATCTAGGTGTTCAAAAACATGCAAAAGGGTAACTATTTTTGCATTGATTTTTTTATTAAATAAACTGTCCGAAGTTTGAATAGTTTTGATATTAAAGAATTTATTTGCTAAATCTAAACCATTGCGATTGTAATCAGTACCTAAAACTCTCACTCCATATGTTTCTCTACATGCATAAAGAAATGCACCTTGATAGCATCCATAATCAAATATTAAATCATTTTTTTTAAGTTTGAGCTTTCTATATTTTTTCAATATTTCAAAGAAAGCATTAAATCTTTGAAAACTTACACCTGTCCATTCAAATTTTAAAGGTAAATCTAAAGTTTTTTTATCTATTAAAATTTGAGAGTCTGTTTTTCTATAATTGTTATCGTAGTATTCAATTAATTTTTTTTTAGGAATTTTAGGTCTCTGATATATATTGCCACAATTAAAGCATACATAATTTTTGTAATTATTTATTTTTTTATCTTTGGAGTCGGTCCGTAAAAAAAAATTATTTTTTTTTATTTCAATTTTGTTTTTTTCTTTACATATACTACAAGTCATTAATATAATTATTTATGAAATAATCTATTTTCTGTTTTTTCTAAAATATAGTGACCCAAAAATATATGGCACTCTTGGACTCTTGCAGTGACGCTACTTGGTACTATTAAATCTACATCACAATATCTTTTTGCCTTTCCCCCTTTATTTCCAAGAAGTCCTATAGTTTTGATACCTTTGGCATTAGCTGTTTTAAGAGCATTTATTATATTTTTTGAATTTCCGGAAGTTGAAATAGCAACTAATATGTCCCCTTTGTTGCCCAAACCTTCTAAAGGTCTTGAAAATATGTAATCAAATTTATAATCATTTCCACAAGCTGTCATTGTAGAATTATCTAATGCTAAGGATATCGCAGGCAAAGATTTTCTTTTAACATTTGGCCTTAATCTTATCAGAAGTTCAGCGGCCAAGTGTTGAGCATCAGCAGATGAACCACCATTACCACAAAAGAAAATTTTTTTTTTGTTTTTTAGTGAGTTAGAAATTATTTTTATAGACTTATTTATTTTAGTGCTTAATTTCTCTAAATTGAGCTTTAATTCAACTGATTGTTGAATTTTTTTCTTCAAATCATTCCTTTGATTTTGTTCCGTTTTATTCATTTTTTAAATGCGCTCTTAATTTTTTTGCAATTTTTTTTTCTTCATCATTTATAAATCCTAATTTTTCCTCTCCCAAGGATTTAATAATCTTATTTAAAGATGAGGTTAAATCATCCATTCCGCTATATTCTAATGAGGCTGCTTGATCAGAACCATACATTGTTCGATCAAGAGTTATATGTCTTTCAAGAGAGGAAATATCCAAACAAGCGGCTGCAAGTGAAATTGCTATACCATTTTCATGACCACTGTAACCAACATTACATTTATACCTTTTTTTAAGTGAATTTATTGTCAGTAAATTCGCGTCCTCTGGTTTCATAGGGTAAGTTGATACACAATGCATCAACTCAAAACTACAACTATATTTTTTAAAAATTTCTACAGCGTTATCTATGTTTGCTATTGTCGACATACCTGTTGATATAAAGGTATGTTTTTTTTTCTTAGCAACCTCAGTTAAAAAGTTTTGATCTACAATCATTGCTGAGGCAATTTTATTAAATTTAATATTAAACTTATCCAAAAAATCTAAACTATCTAAATCCCATGCAGATCCAAACCATTCTATATTTAATTCTTTGCAATAATCATTTATCTGATTGTACTCATTAATTTCAAATTCTAAACCTTTTTTTTGTTGTTCTGTAGTTTTTCCCCAAGGACTTTCTCTTGGGGTATCTAAAATTTCTTTTGAGTACACTTTATAAATGTTTCTTTTTTGGAATTTGACGGCATCAAAACCTGTCTCTTTTGCATTTTTAATTAAATTTTTTGCTATATTAATGTCACCATTGTGATTAATGCCAATTTCTGCAATAAGATAGGGTTTTTTAATCATTTTGGTTATAAATTATAGGGTAAAAATTAATTTTCAATTGTTTTGTCTCATAAGTTATATTTCTTAATTTGTATTTCAATATTTATAATTTATATTATAAAAAAATAAACAATTTAATGAGATTAATCGCAGTAATTACAGCTCGCAAAGGGTCCAAGGGTATAAAAAATAAAAATACGATTAAAATAAACAATATTCCGCTTGTAGAATATACTTTTAAGGCTGTATCAAAATCAACCGTTAAAAAAAATTGCTTTGTGTTGACTGATTCAAATAAAATAAAAAAAATTGCAAAAAAATATTCGATCAACACAGATTATATAAGACCTGCCTCAAAATCAGGTGATAGGAGTTCTAGTATTTCAACATTAAAACATTTTTCCAACTGGTATTTAAAGAAAAATGATTATGATGCAGTGATGCTTCTTCAGCCAACTTCACCCTTGAGGAGCTCTGAGGATATAAATAGATCAGCAAAAATGTTTAGAGATAAAAATGTTGATAGTTTATTTAGTATCTCAAAACATTTAGAGCATCCGTATAGTGCGATCAACCTTAAAAAAAAAAACAAATTACAGTTTGTTATAAAAAAAAGGACAAAATTTTTTAGACGGCAAGACTATGATGTAGACTCGTATTTTCATAATGGAGCAATTTATATTATAAAAAAAAAATTGATTATGCAAAATAAGATTTACAATATTTCAAATCATGGATTTTATGTTATGCCAAAATTACGATCTGTAGAGATAGATGAAAATGAAGATTTTGAAATAATAAAGAAATTGTTGAAATAAAAATATATTTGGATAATTTTGAAAAACATTAATCATCTTTAAACACTGAGAATTCTTTCACTAATTTTCGATCTTTTGATTTTAGGGAATGAAATAAGGTTTCTATTCTGACAAAGAAAATCAAGTGAATTTCTTTCAAATAATACCTAAAAAAAAAGTAAATTTTAGTAAATAAATTTTTCCTACTTTCATTAGCTAATTTTTGATTTAATATAATTTCAACATTTTTTATAAAAAGATCTACTGAATTCAAAGATGGACAAATTTTTTCTATAATATTGAGGTCTCCTTTTTTAATCATAAGATCAAACAGCTCATTAGGTGAATATTTAGTTAAATAATTTTCTAAATCATCAAAATCATTGACTATAACTCCTAAGTCCTTTGGTAGATAGCCCTTTGAAATTTGATCAAAATCATCGTTCCATGGAATTAATTTTGTTAAACTAAGGACTGGAACTCCGGCCTTAATTGCATGGATATTACTTGAGCTATATTGATTTAGCATTACATCAATTTTATTTAAGAAATTCCTAATGTCGGGATTTTCCTCTATAGTAATATTCTCATCAACAGCTGAAAATGCATCTTTGTAAATTTTTACATCCTCAAAAGGGTGTGGTTTTAAAATAAATTTAAAATTTTTATTTTTAAACCTTTTGAATATCTTCGAAATACATATAAAAAAAAGTATTTCATTTCTAACTAATCCGATAGAAGGAATATTATCTTTTAATAATCTAGTATAAATAATCCTTGGAATATTTATATAAAATTTACTTGTGGAATACCTGCCTGTAGTTGGAATACCAATTGTAATAATTTTTTTTTCTTTCTTTAGGTTTTTTTTTTTGAAAATAAATCTTAGTCCACCAATAATTTCTAACTTTTTTTCATATCCATAGCTTCTCGCAACATCTCCCTCCTCATTTGCCCATAAGAAAATTTTAGTAAGTTTTTCTAACATATCTACAGGATGTTCTTTTTGCATAAATGTTTTTTCATAATATAATCCTTCAGATTTGTATAAAATACATTTAATTTTTTTCTTATATGCAAAGTTTACTGTTGATTTAAAAGGTGAATGATCTCTTACGTTTGGAAGGATAATTGCATTAGGTTCAAAGTATTCTATTGCTGATTTCCAATTATACTTGTTACATAATATTAAGTTAATTTTTTTTGATTTTAGTTTATCTCTGATGTCACATAAACCCCACAGCTCCCTATATTTATTATCAATAATCCATAGAACTTTCATAAAAAATTTTTTTTTATTTTAATATAAGCCTTTTAGTATTTGCTAGCTATTCATATATTTAGAATATGCATTTTTCAAATGATTATCATTATTTTTTTCATTATTCTTATAAAATTAAATATACTCGGTTTGAAAAAATTTAAACTTTTTGAAAGAATCTTGATTTTTAGTTAATTTTTTTACTAAAACATTGGTTTCCCAAATTTTTTTGAACATATTTTTTTTTAAGAAACTTTGAATTTTATCGGAATTACTAAATTTAATCCTTATTTTTTTACACTTTTCTTTTATTGCAAGATAACTGATAGAGTCCAACAACAGCTTTTTAAAAATAGTATCATTTGAACAAAATTCTAAAATTTCTAATCTAAAACAGTCATCTCTCATTTTAGTTTTTCCCAACAATGCATAGTGAAATTTGTTTTTAGGGCTTCTTATGATTATAATTTTAAATTTATAAAAATGATTGTAATAATGATTTTTTAAATTAAACCAGAATTGTGGATTTCTTTTTTTATAGCCATTAAAAGATTTGTTATTATCGTAAAATATTTTATTTAGAAGAGGTCCCTTTTTTTTGAATGAATTAAATCTTTCTAATAGTTCAAAATTTGGTTTGGTTTTATTCGATGAAATGATTTTTTTTTCATAAGATAAAATTTTTGAGACCTTTTTAAATCCATTTTTTTTATACCAATTAAAAGCTCTTAAGCTATTTTTTTCTTTTTCCCTCATTACAAATATATATTTAAATTTTTTTTTGAAAATTTTTTCTGAATACTGTAACATCTTTGAACCAAGTTTATGGTCTCTGTATTTTGGAAGAACAGAAACTGCAGAAATCCATAAAACTTTTTCAAATTTATTCTTAATCTTTAAATATATCTTTTCAAAAGGCAAAACAGCTAAAAGTTTATTACCTTTTCTTATATTTACACTTGTCATGTCATTTTTAATCCAAGTATTTTTCGTGCGATTAGTGAACACACTTTTTTTGATAAAATTTAAAATATGAGGCAATAGATTTATATTATATTTTATAATTTTTATATCGTTATTAACTTCAAATTTCCTTTCCTTTTTTTTTTTGTAAGATTTATTTTTCATTTGGATATTTGATTTAAATATTCATTAATAGAGTTTGAAACTGCTAAATAACCGTTGCTAGATAAATGACCAAAACCTGCTAAATTAAGTGGGAATAATTTATTATCTATAAAATTGTTTTTTTCAAATAAATTATTTCTTAAATCGACATAACTAACATTTTCTTTTTTTAAAATTCCAATGACCGTATCATAGATATAATTTAACTTATTCAATCTTAACTTTGAAGATTTGTTATATTTTTCTCCATATCTTTCCATGGCTGGCATATAGACTACAATTAATTTAGAATTTTTTTTTTGGACTTCATTATTTAAAATTTTAATAACTTTAATAAATAAATCTTTTTTATATTTGTTATTGGTAAATAATCGATTTTCTGTCATATAAGGAAACTTATCTATAAATATTTCAGATAAAATCGTTCTTATGGTGTTAAATTTAAATACACCTTTAAAAGAAAAATGATCAAACAAATTTTTATTTCCTTTATAATTTAATAAATTAGAATTTTTCTTATCTTTTTCAATAATTGAAATGTGTGTTTTAAGTTCCTTATCTAGCAAATTTTGCTTTCTAATTAAATTTTGAGAAAAATTTTGATTATTTAAATATCTAAATAAAATTTCGTTTTGAGCCTGTTTTATATTTAAGGATTTAAAATCATTTCCTTCATAAAACACTAATACAAAAAATTTTGAATTTAAATTTTTTGTATACTCTCTAAAAATTGCTAGTTGGTCTAAAGGCCCTGATCCTGACATTGCAAGGTTTACAACTTTATAATTATGATTTTTAATTAAATTACCTGCAATATTCTGATGATTTTCAACACATGCTCCTGCTGCAAATGAGTCGCCAAGAAGAACTATGTCTAAATTTTCTTGATCCCAAAAAATATTATCGTTTCTAAATCCAAACCTATCACTTTTCCAAATATCGTAAATACCTGTTTCATTGCAATGGATTATGTTTGAATTGGATATATTCGATAGACTGATTAAATTATTTAACTTAATTGAGGGACTTAAACTAGGAAAATAATCACCTTTATCTTTTAAACTTTGATAAATTTCTAATCTAGTTCTTGCATCAAAAGATATATCATTTTTTTTAATATATTCATCAAAGATTTTTTGGTTTAAAATATCAGAATTAGTTTTTTTGTAAGAAAGAAAACCTGATAGAAAAAACTCTACAAATAAAAAAGAGACGATAAATGAAAAAAATAACAAAAAAAGGTTTGTGATAATTTTTTTTTGAAAAAGAAGACTCATATTACTTTCATATTTTTAAAATAAACCCATTTAATATTTTTTTAATAAAAATTTTTCTAGTAATTGCCAACTATTCATATCTTTGGAATTTGGGTATTTCAAATAATTATCTTTAAATCTTTCGTATTTTCTTAAATTCGTTTTCAAGCTTAATTTTTTAAATTTGTTACTTATATTTATTGCGTCTGCTCCCAATATTTTTCTTAATGTACTAATTTGGTGACCAACTCTTTTATTGTTTAATTCGTTATTGGTAACAAAAATTATAGGTTTTTTAAATAAAACACAATAAGAGACTGCTGTACTGAAATGCATAATTATAAATTTTGACATTTGAATCAATTCAGGTGTTTTATTATACTCTACCTTAAATTTACATTTTTCAAGATATGGATTTTTCATTCCTTTTTTTGGATGACCTGCAATTATTACTTTCGTTCTATAACTTTTTTCTATGAATTTAAGAAATTTGAATAATTGACTGTAATAATTTTTTGCAGTTACGATTGATTTTCTTTTTTTTATATATAGGTCTTGATGGTATGGAATATTTTGATCTATAAAAATAACGTATTTTTTCGCTACTTTTTTCTTTTTAAGAAGTAAATAATTATCGTAATCAAGCGAATGGGTATATACTTTTTTTATCTTATCGTGAATTAAATTTTCATAATTTTGAAAATTTTTTCCAGTGATTAATATTATCCAATAAATTTTAGATATTATTTTTTTTATAAATTTTCCTTTTACATACTTTATTATTTTATCTTTTAGGTTTCCTAAATAATAATTTTTAAAATTTTTTTTAGGATAAATAATATTTGGTTTTAAACCAACAAGAAACTTTATTAATTTAATGTTATATTTAATTAATATTAACCTGATAATGAAATCAGAAAAAGAGTTTTCAAGAAAATCAACAGCATACTTAATATTATTTTTTTTTACTTCAAGAATTAACTCTTTATAACTTTTGATAATCTTATAATTATTTATACTTATATTTGTTTGCTGAAAGAAAACTGACCGATGATTGAGTAAATTTGAAAAGTCGTAAACAAAGACTTTTTTTTTTTTAAATTTGTTTATGCCGAATCTTTTATAATCAAATTTTGTTAATTTTCGAGATAGAACAAAAGCAATACACATACCTATTTAATTTGTTTCATTCCTCCTTTATTTAACTCATAAATATGATCACATCTGTTGATAGTTGTTTCTCTGTGAGAAATTATAATTGAGGAATAATTTTTTTTAATTTCTGTTATACTTTGAATTATTTCCTGTTCTAAATTAGAATCTAAAGAGTTAGTAGACTCATCTAAAACAATAATTGAGGGTTTTCTATATATAGCTCTAGCAATTCCTATCCTTTGTTTTTGACCACCGGAAATTTTATTACCAAACTCTCCTAAATCTGTGTTGATGCCTTTGGGTATTTTTTTTACAAAATCACTTAACTTAGAGATCTTTATTGCCTCTTGCATTTTTTCCTCATCAAATGATTCATCTAAATTAAGAGTTATGTTATTTTTAAGGGTGTCGTTAATTAAATTGATATCTTGTGGAACATAACCAATTAACCTTTTCCAAGCTGGGTTCAAATTACTTACTTTGTTGCTATCAACAAATATTTCACCACTGTCTTGTTGAATGAGACCAAGTATAATATTTATTAAAGTGCTTTTTCCAGAACCGCTAGGTCCAAATATTCCTATGGAATGACCTTTTTTTAATTCTAAATTAATATTAGTCAAAAGATTTTCTTTATTTTTTGTTTTGTATTTGAAATTTAAGTTTTTTACTTCTATTTTTTTTTCAAAATTCAACTTATTGAAATCGAATTTTGTGTCTTTTATCAAATGACTCCTAACCCTTTCAAAGTCTTTAAAAACAATATCAATAATTGGAGTCCCACCTGTTAGGATCTGAAGATTGACAACAATTTTATTTGTTGCAGGATAAAGCCTAAATAAAACAACTGAAAAAAGACCCAAAGTAATAAGAATATCTTTGTCGCTAAAATTTGAATTGTACAAAACAAGGACTGTAATAACTAAAATGAAAACAATAAGGGGCTCTAATAAGTATTTAGGTAAAATACTAAAAATATTTACCTTTATAATTACATTTTTATAAAAATCGTTTATTAAATCGAATTTATTTAGAAATTTTTTCTCCTTTTGCAAAACTTTAATATCTTTGAGTGATCTGAAAGTATCCTGTAAGATACTCAAAAAACCTAAATTCAATTTATACCTTTTCAAATTAAGTTTAATAAATTTCCTACGAATTAAGAAAAGATATAGACTTCCAAAAATCAATAAAATTAGGAAACTAAAGAATAAAATTTTAAAATTAATTACCGCTAAAACAATGATTAAAAAAAAGGTAATTACTGACTCGTTTGCAAACTTGATTAGAGAAAAAATAAGGTTTGAAAAATTTTTGACTTCTCCATCTATATGTCTAATTTTGGTAGTTGAATTAATATCTATGTTAGTCAACCAATTTTCAAATAAAAAATATTTAAAAATATCTGAGGATAACTTTTTTCTAATAATTTCTTGATAAGAAATAGTAAACCATTCCAGTAAAAAAATTAATAAATTTTTTAAGACAAAAACCGATAAAATAAATAATAGAGATGAATATAACATAATTTCATAACTAAGATCTGTGAAAAAAGTTGGAAAAAAAGGTGGTAAATCCTTTGAAATTAATATTTGAAAAAGTGGAATAAATGCAACAACAGAAAATAATTCTAAACTAATAATTATAAAAGACGATAAAATTACTAAATAAAATTTTTTTTTATCATAGAATGAAGCTACAGCAATAAGCTTTAAGAAATTTTTTAACATTTAAATATTAATTATTGTCCCAACAAATTTTTACCGATTGTTTTTTGATAATTTTCCCAATTACCAGTGTCTTGCCATAGATGAGGTTCGATAGGATAAATTCCCATCTTTAGCCCAATTTTTCTCGCATTATTGATAAGATCATTCATTTGTATTCTTTTGTTTTTTTTATTTAATAATTTAAAAATATTTTTTGAAAAAATGTAGGAACCAGTGGATACTATAAAGTGTTTGTTTGGCTTTTCATTGATTCTTAATAAACCCTGGTCTTTATCCATTTGACAAACACCATAAGGAATTGAAATATTTTTCATCGCAGCAATTAACGTAATATCAAACTTGTTTTCTAGATGAAAATCATAAATAGCAGAATAATTAGCATTTATCAAAGTATCGCAATTACATAAAAAAAAATTACTTTTAATTTTTCTTTTTAAGAAAAATAAACTTCCTGCTGTACCTAGTGGTTTTTTTTCTTCAACGTACACAAAATTTTTAGAATTTAATTTAATTTCATCTAAATATGTTTTCAATAATTTTGCTTTAAAATTAATTGAAATAAAAAATTTATTAAATCCATTTTTTTTAAAATTTGACAAAATATTTTCAATTACTGTAGTGTTCTTAATTGGTAGAAGAGGTTTTGGAAGAACTTTTGTAAAAGGTGCCATGCGTGTGCCTTGACCTCCGGCCATTATAACAACAGGAATTTTCTTATAATTTGACGATTTTTCTACATTTAAGATTTCATCTTTATAGATTATTTTTTTTAGTTTTTTATTTTCATCAACTACTGGAATTAAAAGCTCATAATTATTTTTTTTTCTAAAAACATAATTATTTAAATCTTTTTCGTTAATGTAAAAAGATTTTTTATTATAAATTGATTTAATTGTAGAATTTGTTTTATAACCTTTTAATAATGCTCTTCTAATATCTCCATCAGACAATGTGCCTAATAAGATTTTTTTTTTATTTGAAACAACCAAACATCTTCTTGAAGTTTGTTGGACTCTAAGCATTGATGCTTTTATTGTCGAGTCTTCATAAATTATGTCTTTAATCATGATATTAGATTATATCGTCAGGTTTATAATTTTTTTTACTTCTTTTGCCAATAACTTTCCAAAAATTGATTGCACTCAATCCTCTATGCGCTCTTTTTGTGGTCAAATTTTGAAAAGTAAAA
>MDTB01203689.1_pt1 | contig 20853 bp, 27 predicted proteins | sample 811161 | NCBI WGS metagenome assembly MDTB01 (sample SAMN05326650, study PRJNA326480) | marine metagenome | isolation source: seawater | place: Mediterranean Sea | collected 2009
CTCTTCTAAAGAATTGTCCATTGGGAGTCATACATAAATTATATTTTTGTAAAATTGATGTATCAAGTTTTTGTGAAAGTAAAGTATCAACACTAATTTGATCTTTTAATAATTGTATATCATCAGGTAATCTTTCTTCTATTAATGTTTCTGGTGATATATTATATTGCATGATTAAATGTGGATACAAACTATTCAAGTCAAATGATACAACCCAATCATGTCTACCAACTTGAGGATCTTTGACATAGGCACCCGCATATGCGGAGTCTTTAATGTTTCTTTCTTTTTGTGGAATAACAATATCATTCATTCTCAAATAATTAAATGCTAGTATGTCCCACATTCTTACTTGCTTAAAAACATCTTCATAATTTGATTTTGCATCATAAGCAAGAACAACTGCCTGCTCAACTAGTTTTTTCTTATCTTCAATCTGCTCAACCAACTCCACGTCTTTAATATTATAATCAATAAACTTTTGAAAATCAAGTTTGTATAATTGATGTAAAGTTTCAAACTCTGAATAATCTAATTTTTTCTCACCAAGTTCAACATGAGCAATGTGGTCAAGTCTATATGATTCTTGATTTGTAAATGTAAACTTTTTATATAAATCCAAATAATCCAAAACCGCAATACCAGTAAGATTAAATGTTTGAAACATTTTACCACCCATACCAGCAACTTTAAACTCTTTAACAAAATTCCATGGTGATAGTTGTTTACAAAACTTTTCACCAAATAAATTTGTAATTCTATTAACAAGATACGGGATGTCAAAAAACTTTACATTCCAACCAGTTACTATATCAGGAGAAATTCTTTTCCAATGATCAACAAATGCATTGATTAGACCATCTTCTGTTTCACATTTAATATACCTAACATCTTCTCTTGTATTATTATAATCTCCACAACCAATTACAATAAAATCTTTACCACACTTCATTGTAATAGCAGTTATTTGTTCTCTTGCTTCTTCTGGTTTTGGAAATCCAGATTCGGATCCAACCTCAATATCAATATATAAAACTTTGATTTGATTAAAATCATAATCAACAGTAGTCCCAGAATATTCATCAGAAAGATAACAATACATCCAACTAGTAAAACCATAGATGTCAAAATTATCTACAGAGTCATATTTATCAATAAATTCTTTAGCATCAGCAATATTTCCAAAATCAATTTTAGAAACATTCTTTCCAGAAAGAGTTTTATATTTTGAATTTTCTTTTGATGAGACAAAGAGGGAAGGAGAGTATTCAACTCTACGTTTAAAGGGAACTCCATTTTCAATACCCCTCTCTAAAACGAAGTTCCCAAATTGTGAAACATTTGTGTAAAATTTCATATCAATGTATTTGATCTATATTATGTCCCAAGTCTTTAAGTTTATTATAACACGAAATAATCTGTTTGTCAATCCAAGTTCTTTTAGATTGAAACATTCCTATTGAAAATAAAAATTGTAAGTAACACAATATGGCAAATTTATTTAACGCCGACCAAACCTTTTTCATATTTAACCTTACCTTTCTGCTTCAATGCTGTAAGCACGTCTTTACGATTTGATCCATCTCTTTTATATGAACAATGTATCCATCCTGAGTTTGGATCTACACCATCATAAAATTCGAGAATCAATTGATCGAAATCAAGATTGTCTTGAATCCATTTTGCTAAATCAGGATTTGAAATGGAATAACTTTCAAAATCTGCCGCCTCACCTTTACAGTGCTGACTCTTAGAACTACCCCCGACTGCTTTATTTAAATCAGGAGACCTATAGCCAGAATTCAAAGTAATTACTCCATGTTCTTCACGAATTGGCTGTAAAATTTGATGAGCAAGTACAACCAAATTCACCAAGTGCTCATCATCTTTTGGTGAATTATCAATTGCCATTCTATCAGCAGTTGAACTTTTTACAAATTCATTTAAGTGGAAATTTTTACTCAATCTCATTTTGGATACCCCTCTATAGTGAAAGTTAATTTTTTTAATAATTCTTTTTTTCTTTTTTTATTTGCATTAAAAAAGACATACCTATACTTCTGTGATCGGTCCTCATAATATATATTATCTTCACCATATTCAGATTTTAATTTTTCAGTTCTATTCTTATGACCTCTATATTTATCAGTAATACTTGCGGGATGTAGATCCAATCCCTTTATTCTAATATCTTTAATAGGTTTTGTTTTACCAATATAATACCAATTAGTACATTGATAAACAATGCCCAAATGATTCATTGTTGAATCAGCATAAGATACAATTATTTCTTTATCTAATTTTTTGAGAGAATTTCCTATAAGAAAAGATTCACCATTTTTTGGAACAAAATCATCAATCCACAATCTAGTTAATTCATAAACATTATCTGCTTCTTCTTCACCACATATAGATTTAAGTATAGGATTATAGGCGGGAACACCATAACAAACTACACCTTTTAAAGTGCCTCCAAAGAACCCGCCCTTTTCAAATATACCATATGCTTTAGAACATGGAGCAGCACGGTGTAAGTAATGTTTTTCAATTACTATACTTAGCGCTGCTTTTGTTTCTATAGGTTCTACAGTATAATTATTCTTTGAAAGTCCCGATTGGTATTTCACGTGGTTCTTTACCTTCTGGAAAAATCTTTTCCAATTCAATTGTTAGCATACCATCTATTAGATCAGCATGTTTTACTTCAATGTCATCAGAAAGAGTCCAAGACCTTTTAAAAGATCTTTTTGCAATTCCTTGATGTACATATTCTTTATCATCATCATTTTTAGAATCTGTTGATTCTACAGTAAGAACACCATCTTCAAGATGAACTTTTATATCATCTTTTGAAAATCCAGCTACCGCGAGTTCAATGACATACTTAAAATCTCCATCTTTTCTTAAATTATAAGGTGGAAAATTTGTATTCATTGAATTATGAACTTCACCCCAATCTCTTAATAGAGAATCAAACATTCGATCGAAACCAACTGTTACATTATATAATTCTTTTGGGAATTGAAAATTTGTGAGTGCGCGTGTAGTAACCATAATACTCCTTTATTAAGCGAGTGTTATAAAAAAATGAAGACCCGACTATCGGCATCTTCAGTCACGAAATCCATCACCTTTCATAAAATGATGGATTCGATGTTTAAAAACTATCCAATATAGTTCAATAAGTGAATCTGCTGCATAAGTGCCAGCTTCCACCACTAGTTTATATTTAACCATATTATACCCCTATTTATAACAAATGTCAAGTTTTTTATCCTGTTGATCCAAACCCACCATCCCTATCTGTTTTTTGTTCTGGTGCTTCTGATATTTCTTCAAGTGAATGGTTTATAGTTTTGATTAGTTCACCTTGTACATATCTTTCATTAGCAAACAATTGTCTTGCAGTATTTCCTGCATTGACAAACATAAAATAAAGAGGATCTACATAATCACTGTCAATTATCCCTGTTGCATTTGCTAATAATAAACCTTTTTTCAAAGCAACACTAGATCTAACATGAAGTCTAACTGAATAACCTTTTGGAATATCCAAAGTTAGTCCTGTTGGAACTAACATTCTTTCATTAGGATAAATTAAAGCGTACCATCTACCATCAGAACCTCGACGTGTTGGTCTACCTTGTTTATCATCCCTATCATCTAACCATAAGGACAATATTTCTTGTCCAAAATGTGAATGGATATCAAAACAAGCAGATTCTTTTGTTGCAAAAGTTGGTGTAATAACTTCTGAATTATGCTTATAAAATTTAAGTTTGGTTGTTGCCATTATCACTCCTTTTTTTATTTCCAATATTATATTTTGGCATTAAGACCCAATTTTCTTTTTCTTTAAAGGGTAAAATTCTCAATTGATTTAATGGTATTTTATCTCCAATTTTATCTGTACTAATAATGTTTAACAATCCCCAATCTGATAACAATTCAACAATTGTATTTCTTCTGGCTTTGTCTGACTCACTAAAATTTGAAGGTTTACCATCCAATGAAAATAATTCTTTAAAATGAACAATATAATATTTATTTTGCTTATGAAGGATGTGACAAGATTGATATAAAACTTTTTCTTTTTTTGAAGGAATTCCGATTCTGGTAAGGGTTTCTTTTATCTTTAAGAAATCATCAGGATTTTTTAATTCAACTTCAACTAAATCATCTATAATATTAAACATAGTAACTCCCATAGTAAATTCATATTATAGATATTTATAAATTACTTGTTCTTAGAAGTGCCCCCCTTTTCAAATGCCTTCAATATAGTTTGATATTGTTCGTCTGTTATAATGTCCAAAATTTCTCTAGCTGTTTTGCTTGAATAATTAAAATATTGTTTTAAAATTTCAAGCTTATCTTCTTTCAAAGACTTATGCCACTTAGAAAATCTTTTCTTTGGACGAATTGAATGCAAAAGATAATCATTTTGCATTTTTTTATCCATCTCATGCCTCAAATTCATTTCATTAGCATAGAGAACTGTATCTGAAAAGTAACTCAATCCTCTATTGATAATAAATGAATTATATTCTTTTTCAAGAATTCCTTTATCATCATCTTTGAGAAGATTTTTCTTCCCAAAGTTTATATCATTTATAAAATCAAACGGCGACATAGTATTCCATTTGTCCATCCCATTCTAATTCAACTGATGGGTGATTTCTAAGATATTGTCTATAAGGTGAAAAGTCAATACCAACTCCCCAACCTATAAACTTCATGATTTCATTCTTACTTACTTTACCATGTCTATCTATAAATGTCAAGATTTTTTTGACTGATTGACTTCTATCAGTAACAGATTTTAATTCATCAATTGCTTTATCAATCATTTTATTGTGTGTTTTAATTCTATTAGACCACGCCATGTTGTGCTTTACATGATATAATGTTTCTTCTGCATATTGATTTCTATAGTCAACATCTGTCAAATAACGATCCATCAAATCTACTAATTGATCTTCATTATAAAATTTACCACATTCAGCACCCAACTCACTAAACAATTCTCTATTCTCATCACTACTCTGATACAAATATGGTAGTCCTTGAATCATACCATCTTGTGCAGAAATTGCCCAACGGTTTCCACATAAAACACCAAAAGAACATCTATGTAATTTTTCATAATATTTTTGTTTAGAATCCACTCCTTCTATATCAAAGTAATCTTCATCTTTCTTATCTGCCAGTGAACACCAAACTGTAAAGTCTTGTCTCTTTTCTCTAAGTTTTCTAATCGCACTTAGGAACATTGGATAATTTCTATACGCTTGTGGTCTATGATTAAATACAATTACCTTTTCTGGTTCTCTACATATATCATCAGAAATGTCTGATTCATTAACACCAATATATTGAGCGTTCATAATGTTTTGTAATTTAGTTAGGGTTTCTACATTAAAATATTTTTTTGCTTCATCTAATATATTACCTATTTGTGTATCAGTATTTAATCCACAAGAAAGCATTTCTAAAGTTCCCATCATATTATATGGAAAGTAAGTTTTTGCATACTTAGCAAATTCTTTTGTTTCAGTCCAATGACAATATCCAACAATTGGAATCTTACCAAAGTGAGTAGCATTTGCTAAGAAGTTTGAAATATTAACTGTCCATTCTGGTAAATGAGAATATACAAAATCAAAGTCTTTATGTTTCCAATTAATAATTTTAGACCATACCTTATAGTCAAAATGCCCACGCATTGAATTTGGATAAGTAGGTAGTTCAAGTTGGTATTGTCTTACATTAGGAAGATTCAATAAACTAGAAAGAGAAGTCAGTGGTACATGCCAAATAAGATCATCTCTTATTTTACCAAGTTCTCTTACTATATCAGAAAAAAATTTTACAAAAGAATCTTTATCAATATCTTTTTGGTAAGTTATATTTGGAACTACTAAAATTTGATAACAATTCTTTTTAACTTCTATATCATTAAAAAGATTCATCTTATTATATCAATTTTATCAATATTATCTACGCTCCAAAATTCTAAATCTTTTCTCAATCTACCATCTGCTCTGACAGATTCCCATCTTCTTTGTGCTTTATTTTTCCACCACTTAATAATATTATCAAAATAATAATTATCAAAGTTTGATTTTTTTTCTAGTTTATCTGTCTCACCAAAAATATATTCCTTTGTATTAGCAAAACCATAATCGGAAACATAGTATCTTTTCTGTGTAGTGATAGCCATCTTTTCTTTTATGATTTCCATTAAAGCATTGTATTTTTGCATATCATGAGTTTTTAAATTTTCTTTGAGAATGGAAAGAATCTTTGCTTGTGTTCTAAACTTTCTGCTTGTAGGTATCTCTTGATCATCTGGAACAAGTGGACCACCATTTCTTTCTTCAAGATTTAAACGAATCTTTTTGTAAATTTCATCTGATAAATTTAAAAGCAATTTACTATCAGTATCACCTTTATATCTAATGTAAGGTTTCAAACCATCATACTGACTTGTTCCTTTTATTGATCCATACAAAGATGTTGTTTCAAAAAACAATGCTTCCATTTGATCATATTTGTTATTTACATATTCTCTAAGTTCATGACAAACACAAATAAGAGCAATTAATTTTCCACCAAGACAATTAAATCCAAATGGTTGTGAAGGAACAATATTAAATCCATTTACAAAATGTTTATTAGCAAGTTTTAATGGAGTCTGTTTAACATTAAAAAATACATTTCTTGGTTTGATATTAATAACAGGAGAACCCAATTTAATAAAACCAACATACTTACCAGTATTTTTTTCTTTAATACCAAAGCGAGAAGACCTGCCGGGAGAATTATCTGCGTTGAATGATGCCGTAAGTTCCAAAAGAGTTGTATAATCTTTTGTCAACATTTTTCCCTCGGCAGGTTTATCTGAAGTATGGATAATTTCAAATTCCATATCTTCAGGAGCTAAGTCTGGGTTGTCAAATAAATCGCCCTCTGGACCTAACCCAAATAGCGAGAGAGAACTTGGTAATTCTTCCATTCTCTTTCGCTTCTTATATCTATAGTATGCTTCTATATCAGCAAATTCATCATAGAAACCAACATAATCATCATAGATACTTATTGTTTCTTCTTTACTTAAAGTTAGCATCAGCCATGACCTCTGTTAAACATGCAACCATGTTAAGTTCTTGATCCGCAACAAAAGCAGATTTATATTGATAATCAGCAAGTGTTATAACAACTTGTGGAATTGAATTTTCTTGCACCTTAGTATTTAGCGCTTCATATAATTTTTTAAATATTTTTGTAGGATCATTATCTAAATTTTCAGCAACCCACTTTCTCATATCATTAAACTTTTTATCTTTAAGAAGATTCATCAAATCTTCAATAGACTGATCAGATATATTTACTAGAATACCAGAATCTATTTCACCAGAAACACTATATCTTTGTAGTTCATTTAAACACCTTCTAAAATCTGGAAAATATTTATTAACTAATTCAATGAGAACTTGTTGATTATATTTTACTCCTTCTCCCTCAAGAATAGTGCAAATTCTTTTAAAGAAAGAAGAAGCAATTACTGGCGAATCTTTTTTAGCAATTTTATAATCAATAACCGCACATCTAGAATGGATTGGTTCAATGATTCTATTTTTAAAATTACAAGTAAAAATAAAAGAACAATTTGCAGAAAACCTTTCAATAAAACCACGCATAGCAGGTTGTGTAGATGAAGGATTCAAATAATCAGCCTCATCTATAATAACAACTTTTCTTCCACCCGTCATAGATACAGAAGAACAATATTGATCTAATTTAGATCTCAAAAGATCAATGCCAGATTCTTCAGAACCATTAATTATAATATAATCTGAATTAGTTTCTTTACAAAGAGCAACCGCAGATGTGGTCTTACCAATACCTGCTCCACCAGAAAGTAAAAGATTTGGTACATGGTTTTTATCTACAAATTCTTGCAAAGAATCTTTGATTGTATTTGGAAGAATACAATCTTGGATTGTTTGTGGCCTATATTTTTCTACCCAAAGTATGTCTTTATTCATGCTCCTACTTTTGTTTCAGTTATTTCTACAAATTCTAAAGCTGGATTTTCTTTTATCAGTTTTGCTTCCGCATTAGCTTCTTTCTTTGTTTTAAAAATTCTAGTCATTATCATACTAGAATTTTTTCTGGTAAAAAGAAGATTATAAATTTTCTTTTGCTTTGTCATAATTACCCAAAATCTGAAGATGATTCAGTCGCAATCCAATACTGAATGTCAATTGCTTTTGCTTTAAAATGTGATATTCCTCTGGAAGAAATTTGTACATGATAATCATCTCTCATTAATTTTAGATTTTCATGTTTAAAAACAACTTTAAATGTTTTATCTGTATCACCAACTTCAATTCCAACTTCATCAGTAGATGAATTATTAACATCCATAACGGTAAGTTCCATTTTAGATCCATTGCCAACAACTCCAATTTCTGGAAGATGCAAAACTGCTGATGCCCTTAATAAAGAATCCAAATCTGCTTGTGTTAAATCAAATTCAATTTCAGGTTGAGGAAACTCAATTGCTTTTTCAGGTGGAGAAACAAACATACTTGGATCAGCATAAATATATTTCACCCTCTTCTTTCCTTCACTCATTTTAACATGATTACCATTAAATTCAAATGTTGGTTTATTGAACATAGCCAATGTTCCCAAAAATTTATTCAATTCATAAACAGCAAAATCTTGTGGAAAATGTTCTTTAACTTTAGCAGTTGCTAAAATATTTTTTTGAGGTGAGACTGTCTTTACTTCAGATCCTTGTTTAAAAGCAAGAGATTGATTTATCTCAGAAAAATTTTTAAGAATGTCTTGTGTTTCTTTAGATAGTTCCATAATATTTCCTTATATTGATTTTGTTAAAATGGATTATTAATATCTTTAACAACTATTTTATCATTTAATTCTTGATTTGTCAAGTTTTTTTCTTCACTTTGCATGAACGCATAATAATACATCAGCACAACATAATGCAATGTCTTAAAAAGATCCTTTTTATTCTTACCTTCTTTTTTTCCAAATCTAACAAGATACTTTAATGCCGCACCACGACAAAATTCTTCCGCAATTCCTATATGAGAAAATAAATCTTGTATTTGAAAATCTTCTGCATTTTTTTCACTAACATAATGTGCAGAATAAGTTGAACTTATATAATCTTCTAAAAGACCTATAATTTCTTTTTCCTTATATTTCATTTTTTAATTCTAGATTTCAATTGTTTTTTTCTAATATCTTTCATAGGTCTTGTTGTAGTATCCATACCATGTGAGGCATATTGTAATTTACCGAGATCATGCATAGTTCCAGCAAAAACATAATGACCAACATGACTAATAGACATCCAAGGACACAACCAAACATCCAATCCTATTTTTCTAGATAATTGACAAAACATATAATCTTCTGAAAGATATCTATCAGATCCCATAGAATTACCTTCACCCATCCAATCATCATTATCAATAATTGTATCAAAATATGCATGAATATACCTATCACCTTTAAAATGTGCTGTCCTATTATGATCTGGTTTATAATGAAATTGTGGATATGCTTCCTTATATTTTGTAAAAACAGATCTATCTATCATCATAAATCCTGTTCCTGCTTCTAAAACTTGAACAGGTTCATTCAATACAACTTTTCCATCTTTTAATTTAACTGGATTAAAAACAAAATCACCAGAAAATTTATCAAGAATCATTGGATCTTCATCTGCTAATCCTGCATCCACTGCATTTCTAATTTTTTCCCATGCAACAGTTTTTTTAGGGTAAGGGCCAGCAACAATGGGATATTTATCATCATTACATATTGCTGCCAATGAGACAACATCATGTGGACTAAATGAAATATCTGAATCTATAAACATCAAATGAGTATATTCTTCAGCTCTTAAAAATTCATCAACAAGATAGTTTCTTGCTCTTGTTATTAATGATTCATTAAATATATAAAAGAATTTTATATCCATTTGATATTTGTTTGCCATATTAGACAAATCAATACATGATCTAGTGTACATACCAGAACATTGTCCACCATACATTGGAGTAGCAATAAAAATTTTCTTTTTACGCAACTCTTCAACTTTTATTTTTATATCCATAGGCTTACTTTCACGAGAGCATTAAAAAAGTGATGGGTATTCCCCATCACTCTATTTATTAGAATGGAGTAAGATCAGAATCTTCTGTCAATTTAGGTTCTTCTTGTTTCACTTCCTCAGGTTTTCCATTAACATCTGCATCAACTTTAGTATACAGATCTTTGAATGAAGTTTTAGTTTCTTCATCAAACCTATTGATACACAATTCAATTGCTTGAAGTCTATCACCAAAGATAGAATACGCTTTACAAATATGAGCCAAGCGTCTTGTAGCAATAATTTCATCCACGCCACCATCATAAAAAGTTTTGCGAATAATATCAGACCATGAAACAAGTTTTGCTGCAAAGTCTGGATCTGGACATCCAAGTGAATCCAAGAGTTTTGTAACAATATTTTTTTCAACCGCAACAGAAGGATATTCTTGTTCAATGGTAATTGGAAATCTTTCAAGGAAAGCTTCATTCATAATATTTGTACCAATGAATCTACCATCTTCACTACCTTTACCTTTAGTATTAGCAGTTGCTACAACATTAAAACCATGACTAGGTTCAACCCAACGATTTACTTTTTTCAAATAAACACCTTTACCTTCAAGTACAGGTTGTAAACAAGCAATTTTCATAGTTGCATAATCAATCTCATCTAAGAGAAGAAGTGCACCACGCTCCATAGCTTTTACAACTGGACCATCTTCCCAAATGGTTTGACCATCAACTAAAGTATAATGACCTAACAGATCATCTTCGTCAGTTTCAGCAGTAATATTAATTCTAAAAAGTTCTCTTTTCAGTTCTGCAGCAACTTGCTCAACCATCATGGTTTTGCCATTACCAGAAAGTCCTTGAATCCACACAGGATAAAATTGTCCAGACTTGACAATTCTAGCAAGGTTTTTATAGAAACCAAACTTGACATAGTTTGGATCTTTTGAAGGAACATATACAGGGGTTGTATCAACAACAGGAACAGGATTTTTAATCATAGGTTGTTCCAATGAAACTTCAGGATTAATAGGTACAACTTGAGCAACCATTTGTGGTCCATCAAATGCAGGAATCTGGAATTGATTCCTAGCAACACGAAACTTTGGATTGACAAACCAAGTCGCAGTCTTGCGACCCATTTCACTTGCCAATTCCAAGGCTTCTGTTTTTGAAATGATGGAGCGACCAAATCGCTCTTGAGCTTTGTTGAAAAAATCAATTTGATAGTCTTTGAAGTTTGTCATCATATTTCATTGGATGAAGGTTGATCAATCATTGTATATACAGGATACCACAGGGAAACGTCAATGTCAAGTTTTTTATGCCGCAATCTTGTCAATCATTGAATTGAGAATAACTCGGTTGGAAAGTCTGTTGCCAACCATCTTCTTGAACGCACTCTTGATTTGACCCTTGGTCGCATCTTCAGCTAGTCCATCTAGGTTAGTATCTTCAATTCCGCGCATCTTATCAATATTGATGAAATATCTTTCATCATACCCATGTGCATTTTCAACTCCAACAGAACCTTTCTTGAATGATTCAGAATATTTCTGCCAATCATTATTATCAAAATCCCAGAATCCACGTTGTTTCCACCATCTGCGAGGTGCCAAGAAAATTCCAAGGACATTTATACCAGTTGATGCTTTGACATATTTCAGAAGATCTTCAGTTTGAGAAGCACCAAGATCAAAAGTTTTTCCATTTCTACATTTGATAAATGCTCTGTGATTCCCACCATAACTGTATCTTCTTCTGGCCGCAATAGGATGATACCCATTCACAAAATAATTTCCATAGTTCTGATTTAATCTTGAGTCTCTATATTGATCACCAGTATCAACCCACTTATCACCAAAATCAATCATTGCGTGTGTTGCTCTTGATTCACCATCAGTAAGATAAACCGCATTAACAATTTCAGCACCAGTTGATTTTTTAAACTCAGAAACAATTGATGGAGTAAGAATAATTGAATCATCAAGTGGAGTACCACCGAGACCAAAAGAATGTGGACATTTTAATTGTGGACCAAATGCACCCCATCCATATCTATTTCCAATTGAATTTCCAAGTCCAAGAAAATATTTTGCACCTTTTTGAAATTCTCTTTTATTCATTCTACTTGAAAGAATATTTAAGAGATGAAAGTCACCAGGAAAAATATCACCCTTCTTTGGATTCGCAATTCTTTCTTTAATATATTTTTCAGAATTATAATCTTCTCTATAATTTATATTTGTATGTTGTCTGTTTCGTCGTCCATAAGCATCTGAAAACATATAAACCTCAAATGAGATTTGAACTTTTTCACAAAATGCAGCAAGAACTAAACATTGTTCTACAGTTTCAGAAATACAATTAGACATTGATCCAGACCAATCAATGAAAAGTAAAAGTCCATGATTTTTACCATCTGGAAGAACAGTCATTTTTTTGAAAATATCTTCACTATAGCGATACTTGAAAAGATTTCCAGAATCAATAATTCCAGTTTTTGCTGTCATTGCACGGGCATGTTGTCCTGCCGCTTTCTTCATTTCAAATTCTTTAGCAAGATAGTTAATGACTTTAGAATGCTTAGTTCTAAAATTCTTCCATAGATCATTCAACAAATTAGATGCTTCACCAGAAGCACCCCAGCCATCTGTATCTTTTCCATTATATATACCATGATCTGTTGAAGTCTGTTCTTCAATATGTGTAATCATTTCTTTATAATCAACAATATATTGATTAAGATTAAAATCAGGTTCATTCAAATAAAGATAGTCAGGAGAATTTGCAGACTCCGCAAGTAAATCACCTTGATTACTTTCCCATTCTTGATCAGTATATGAAAAAGGTTCAACTTTGCTTGCATCAGTTATACCACGATCAGGTGTACCAAATCCACCTTTAGGTCCAGTTTGAATTTGTTCAGAATCTTTACCTTCACTTTTTTCTTCTTCAGATTCATCTTGGACATTATTTGATGAAGAATTATTTTCAGATGATTCACCATCATTTTTTTGACCAGGCCCGTCTTGTGTTTTATCTGATTCATTTTCTTCTTCACCTTCACATGAAGGATTATTACTTTCAGAAGACTCACCATCGTCATCAGAATTCATTTCCATTGAATCATCATTACCTTCTAATCTTTCAGAAGGATCATTGCTTTCATCACCATATTGATTATTAAATGAATCTTCAAAATCTTCATGTTGATCAGTGTCAGATTCATGATCTTTTGAATAGTTCCAAAGTTTTTCAACAACATCAAGAACCTCAGCAAATGTTTCAGTTCTTTCAACCATCTCAACATATTCACGTTCTTCGTCAGAAAATTCAATGTCAAGGGCAGTTCCACATTTTGTATAAAGATTGATTCTGTCAATCAATTTCAATTCATTTAGATCCATTCCTCTGACACCAAAAAAATCTTCTTTGAGAAGTTTGTCATAACCCTCAACCATTTGCTTACCCGCACCAGGAAACTTTCTCTTGATCTTCTTTTCAATTCTGGCGTCCTCAACTACATTAACAAATGATTTGTAACCTGGACCCCTATCAGAAGGAGTCTGGTGCCAACCATCTTCAGGTGTATATCTGGCGTGTCCAACTTCATGAGAACACATCAGGTCATATACAGGACCATTCATCCATTTATATACAGGGAGTAGGAGTTTGCGGTTCTTGAGATCAAACATGGCTGTGTCATATTTACCATGTTGAACATCAAGATTTTCTTCCGCCATGAGTTTGGCGACTAGGGATTTGGTTTCTCTCAAATCAGACATAGGAATCCTCAATGGGTTTATCAATCATTTTACAGGTATAGTATACCACAGGTGGGGGGAGAAGTCAAGTTTTTTGAAAACCTCAATAATTTCAATACTTTAATGATATCTCTCATTTCCATAACACCAGGATATCATAAATATTTAGAGAAGTCAAGTTTTTTGTACTAGTTAGCTCTGCGGGAAGGAGTCGAACCTTCAGATTATGACTGCAAACAACAGAATGCGTTTACCATTTTCGCCACCGCAGAGCTAACTAGTCAATATCAAAAAAGCAACATAAACATTGAGAATCAGTAAAGCTACTTCGACCAAGTTTCATCTTCCAGATGTTTAGACTCATGTTCTTTTAATTCTTCAACATCTGTAAAAATTTCATCACATTCAAAACAACTATTGAACCCATGCTTTTCATAGAAGTCTTGTTGTGTCATATTAGATTTGCTTTCTTCATTCCATCTATCATTCTTGTAACACCAATTCCGCCACCAAACCTTGGTACAAAATCGTGTTCCAAAAATTCATCTAATTCTTTTAATACTCTTTCTTCACCAAAAAGTTCATAAAGTAAATTTGCATAACCGCCGTCAGATATTGTATGAAATTGTTCTCTCATCATATCCACATCATCAGCTCTTTCTGCAGAACCAATTGTCTCTTGCCCACCAATAATTACATCACATTTTAATGCGGCCATTCCACCAGTGGATAAAGGTGTAGGATCTTTTTTCATATTCCAGAATGGTGAGGTTGTGTAAGGGAAGTGTGTGAGGAAAAATACGTCTCCGTATTCATTATACATATCTGACTCATGTTTAGCGGTAAGTAAGTTGTCAGATGCTGTATACTTACCGCACATACTTAAATAGTTGCCGCCGGGAAAGTTATCCGTATACGGTGACCTTCCATGATCGCAATTAAATCCTAAATGAACGAGTAACTCATCTTCCATCTTAATTAAATCATCAAATGTACCAGGCATTTCAAATTCAAACATTGGAAATATAATTTCATGCCTACCAGGTATTGGATTTGGTTCTTGTCTATAACTAGTACTTACGCAAAAACAACCAGGTATTTCTGGTCTTGTAAGTAATTCATATTCTAGCCACATCTGTCCAGTTTGAGGTAGTGGCCAAATTTCACCATTGTATTCATATGTCGCAACTGTAGTTGGATCTTCACAAGCGGCAAGAATAGATAATCTATTTTGTGTGTGAACTTCTACAAAATTTTTGGAAAGAAAAAATTCTCTAAGGCGAGAAGTAACAGTGGTGAAATCACTAGGGTCAATCAAAGATGTCATAAAGTTTCCTTTCGAGATTTCTTTTTTATTTATACGATTTCAATTCTCTGGATCGTAAGATTTACCTACATCTTTTCCAAATTCTGTAAAGTAACTTAAATCTGTTTCTTTTGCTATTCTATTCTCAACTGAATAAATACTTTGATCAATTAAATATCCTGGGTTTCTTTTGAGTCTATTAAATGTAAATGCAACATCACTCCAAACAATTCTATTATTTGGATAACAAAAAAAATTACCATCATCCATTTTAAAAAAATGACCACATTTATGTTCAGGGTCTTCTGAAAAATTTACATCTAAATTTCCTGCTTTATTTTCAAAACCCCAATCCAGAGTGAACATATATTCACCCCAATGTCTTTTACCACTATGATCTACCAACTCCGCACGTTTTCTTGCAAGTCTTTCTCTCACATTAACATCAATATAAGGAGAGAAACAATCCCAATAATGATGCATATCTAAATCGTGAACTGGTGCTTCTTTTTTCCAACAAAAAGCAGTAATAGGTCTTCTGGTCCAATTTACTCCATTCTCCATCAAACATTCAAATAAAGGAACCCTATGTTCAATACTTGCTACTGAATGAACATCAACTACTGAATATTGTCCATGGCCTTTACTATGATCATACAAATATTCATCCCTTATAAAACAATTTATACAAGGAATATTATGATTTAAGTATGACATTAAACTGAAGCATGAGCAATAGGTGAAAGAGATGTTTCCCAACCACCGATAACAATTGCTCCTGAACCAGGGAAAGTTAGTGTTTTATATTCACCATTAATATCCCAAGTATCATCAACTAAATTTGGTTTATCTGCAAAAAGTGTAATAGTACCATCTTTGTCTTGAGCATACCATTTCCACTTATCATCAACCATAAACTCAAACCTAATACGTTTCTTCTCTAAATTCTCCATTTGACCTCATTGTTGTGTAGTTATTTGAATTTTCGTCATAGTACATTGAATCTTCAATATCTTCCAAATCTTCAATTGAACCATTCCTAACTAAAGTATTCAATTGTTGTGATACTGATCTTTGTTTTTTATGTGATTGTCTTTTTTCAATTCTAGATTTTGGCATTTCTTTTCATCCTTTTTAAATGTAACTTACGTTTTTTCATTGCTTGTTTTAATTTAATATTTGAAACTTCCCAGAAAAAATCTCTACCTTTCATATGTTCCATTTCATGTTGAAATATTCTAGCAGAAAGATCTGTAAAGACTGCTCCTTTTGTTGAACCATCCTTTACTTCAAACTGTGCTTTGATTGAATTTGGTCTTGATATCGCAATCATCAAACCTGGATAGGATAAACACCCCTCTTTCTCATATGAATTTTCATCACCATATTCCATAATATCAGGATTAAAAACCACGATAGGTTTAGAATCCCAATACATAGCAAAGACTGATAAAGGAATACCAACTTGATTAGCAGATAAACCAATACCTTTATGCTCTATCATACTATCTATCAAATCTTTGGACAATTCTTCAGGATCTATTTCTGGATTTTCAAAATTAAATATTTTTGTTTCTTGATACAAGATGTCATCTTGTTCATGCACTAGTGGTAGGACGCTCATAATCTATGTTATTTGGCTAAAATAATTTTTCTTTTCAAATTTAATCACACTTCGGAACTTATCATAAAGAACTTCTCCTTTATGACTTATAACAAATGTATTAATATCTTTATCTAAAGTATTAATCAATTTTAAAAATTCCTCTGTACCATTACTATCTAATGATGAATCAAATACTTCATCCAATATGAGAAGATTTGTATTCATGCTGTTTTTAATTTTTGCTACTTGTCTCCAAGAGAAAAGTAAAGCAAGATCAATTCTCATCTTTTCACCTTCACTAAAAGATGAGTATGTAAAGTCATCTCTATACCTAGATCTTATTGTTTCATTAAAATTCTCATCCAATTCAAATGAAATGTAAAAATCTAATGCAGAAAGATTTCTTTGTATGCACTTATTTATAATAGGGAGATATGTCTTTATAATACGAGATTTAATTCCACTATCTTTTAATATTGTATTTGCTACATTATACATCTCCTTTATTTTAAATTCTTCTTTAAGTAAAGATTCTAGTCTAGCTAATTTGTCTCTATAAACTTCTAATTGTTCATTCTGTTCTTGTATTGTATCAGTTGTGGATAACTGATCAATTTCTTCTCTAATTTTTTCTACATATTTTTGTAATGCAGAAATAGATTGTAAATTTTTATTAATGTCTGATTGAATACCACTTACTTCTTTTTGATATTCAGATATAGTATTCAATGTTTGTTCTGTACCTTTAAGTTCTTCAATCAATTGTTGTAAACCACTAGTTTGTTCACTTACTTTATCTTGCTTTTCTTTTATTTGTTCTTCTCTAAAAATTTCATCTATTGCTTGTTTACAAGTTGGGCAATCTGAATTCTGTTCATAGAAGTGTATTTCATGTTCTTTTGATTTTATATTATCCTGAACCTTTTCTTTCAAAATGTCAAGTTTTTTCTTCTTGTTCTGAATTTTTTCAACATCTCCTATATGTTTCAGTGTGGTATCAACTTTTTCTTGGTGCTTATCATTCAATAAAGAATACTCATTTATTTGATCTTCTGATTCTTTTATTTTTTGTTCATTATCCTTTATTGATTTTTTATTATCATCTTTCAAAGAATTTATATAATTGTTTTGTACTTCTATCTGATGATCTACTTTTTGTTTATCAAAATCTAAACTATCTATAGAATTTTTATTTTCACTTACCCTATCCTTTAACAGTGTATTCATTTTACTGAATATTTGAATATCCAAAAGATCTTCTATAATAGTTCTTCTGTCTTTATCTTTCAATTGCATAAAAGGTATAAATGTAGAACTTCCTAATATAACAACTTGTGTGAAAGATTTGTAATTAAACTGTAATATTGTTTTTTCTAAAAATTCTTGATAGTCTCTTGAATGTGAATCTTGATTAAGTAATTTTTGATTACATTTAATTTCAAATAAATTTGGTTTTATTCCTCTATTAATTTGGTAAAAATTATTTCCAATTGAAAATTCAATTTCAACTAACGCACCCTTTTCATTAATTGTATTAACAAGTTGTGGTTTGTTTATATTTCTAAATGGTTTACCAAACAACGCAAAACATAGTGCATCAAGTATAGTTGACTTACCTGCTCCATTCTCTCCTATTATTAATGTTGTTGGTGATTTATCTAAAAGAACTTCTATTGGATTATTACCTGTGGACAAAAAATTTGTCCACCTAATCTTTTTAAAGTATATCAATTATCCTCATTTAATAATTGTGGTTTTGGTTGAAATTTTTCATTTCTTTTTTTAAGAATGTAATCTAGATGATCTGTAATGATAATATTCACCATTTTATTAAAAGTGATATCTCTCTCATGTGCTTTTCTAGCAATTTTTAAAAATGTATCATCTTCCATTTCAACAGGAACAGATACCCAAGGTTCTTCATCTTTATTAGGATTAGTTTGCGCATCTCTCTCATCCCTCAACATTTGATCTCTATTATAATCTGCCATTATTACTCCAAGTTAAATTCAGTTTGTAATGATTCATTATACAAGTCTTTCATCAAAAAGTCAAGTTTTTCTTTATCAACCTCTGTTTCCAACGCCTCAATATATTTTGAGACTATTGACATTGTATCTTCTGCTGACTCAATATCTTCCATTCCTTCTTCCATAAAAATATCTGTAAGGTTATCAACTACCATCACATTTATTGGATCATTCTCTTCAATTTTTTGAACTAATTTTTCAAGTAAATATGAATCACTCTTTTTTTCAACCACAACTTTAACATAACAATTTTTGTATTCTGAATAGTCTTGATTTACAATATCTGTAAAATCTTTATTTTCATCATTATAATAAACTTTTTTATAAATTACAGTATCATTAGGTATAAATTCCAAATCTCTAGTTTCAGTATCAAAAACATGAAATCCTTTTTTATCTGCATAATCTTGCCATGTCAATTCATAGGGAGTACCAAGATAATAAACATTTCCATTATCAGATTTGTGATGAAAATGTCCACTCAATACAGTATCAAATTTTTTAAAAATATCTGTATCCATACCACTATTACAATAAGCACCTCTATGCATTTCAAAACCATTAATTTCAAAATGACCAAACATAATAGATGATTTACTTTGGTTCATTGAATCTAAACACAACTGATAATTTTCAGAATTGATCCATGGCATGAATAATATTTTTAAACCATCAAATTCTAATTCACATGGTTCATTATAAACATTAAAGTTATACTCTCTCAATAAGAGATCTGTACTAGCCACATCATTTGTGTTTTTATAATATATGTCGTGATTACCCAAAATAAAATGACAGTTAAAATTTTTGCATACATCAAAAAAATCCTTTTTCCAAGTTGTCAAAGTGTGAAAATTTACAAATTTTCTTCTATCAAATAAATCTCCTAAATGAATAATTGTATCAATTTCTCTATTTCTTATTGTGGGAAAAAATTGATTCCTATAAAAATTTAAAAAGTATTCATTAAATATTGTTGAATCATTTCTAGCTCCTGCATGTGTATCAGTTAGAAGTGCTATCTTCATTTTTTTCCTCTTCTTTAAATAAAGTTGCTTTTGATTTCTTTGATTTTTTTCTTTTGTATTCTTCAAAATTTTCAATAAAGTCATAAATTTCAGAAAATTTTTCCATAGTAACTTGATCTGTAGCAGTTGTTGCTTGATCAGCTGTTATATAATCAACATTATCTTCCAAAAATCTATTCTTATCAATTGTTTTATATTTAATATATAACTGTTTTTTCTCCTTTTGTATTCTTCTTAAAAAAGCATAATATATAATTTGTGTAAAATAAGCAAAAGGATTACTAGATTTTTCTGGATCAAAGTTATTCACATACTGTAAACAATTTTCAATACCATCAGATATCATATCTTCTCTAAAGGCGTAATTTATAAAGTTAGGTCTATGAGATAATTTTTCTGCAATTAACATAAAACACTCTCCAATATAATCTGGTAAAATAGGAGAATCTCTACCATCAGCTTTTGCTTCAAAATATGTTAATCTATACGCCTTCAGTTCTTCTAAAAATCTTTGATTGTTTACATAATGTTTTGATGCCATGAATACTCCTTATTTTATTAATTAAATCATAGATATAGTATAACATGACATATTTAAATAGTCAAGATTCTTATTTTAACTTGACAATTGAAAATACTACGCTATAATATCAGTGTTATCCTTTGAAGTTAATATTACGTATCTTATAAGGAAAGTTTTCTTCATTATATAATTTAATTCTTTCCTTAAAATGATTTAAAGTAAAATTTGTTTTACTCTTCCAAGTTAAATCATCACTAATATCATATAGTGTTGCAATTTCTTTAGACGCGCTTTTGCGCAACCCCCTACCTATACTTTGTAGATTTCTTATCCTTGATTTAGAAGGAGAAGCGAACACAATGTTATGAAGTTTCCTAATATTGACGCCAGTACTATATACGCCATAACTTGCCACGATAATGGCATTTTCTGATTGTTCTGTAATTC
>MDTB01085562.1_pt1 | contig 20850 bp, 18 predicted proteins | sample 811161 | NCBI WGS metagenome assembly MDTB01 (sample SAMN05326650, study PRJNA326480) | marine metagenome | isolation source: seawater | place: Mediterranean Sea | collected 2009
GGGGCTATAGCTCAGCTGGGAGAGCGCTTGAATGGCATTCAAGAGGTCCGCGGTTCGATCCCGCGTAGCTCCACCAATTTAAATAATTTAGAAATTATTTTTTTTACCATAGAACTTTAAATTAGAATCTTTTATAGAAAACAATCTAACTGCAAAAATATCTTTTAAATAGTTTTGGTAATTCTTCCATGGTGCTTTATTGCCTTGTTTTGGCATTAAATGAAGACCTCTTTGAAAATATCCAGATGTAAAGTCGATTAATTTATCATCCCCGTAAGCACTCTTATCATCAATAGGCTTGCAACATGCAGTTCCTTTTTTATCCATTAATTTAATAAGCCTACAAACATATTCGCAAGTAAGATCTGCCCTTAATGTCCATGAAGCATTTACGTAGCCAAAAGACATTGCAAAATTAGGTACTCCACTTAACATCATTCCCTTATAAGTTAATCTTTCATGAGGATCTAATTTAATTCCATCAAGGGTTACATTAATATCATTTAATGAGTTAAGCCTGATTCCAGTCGCAGTAATTACTAGATCAGCTTTAACTTTTTCTCCAGATTTTAAAAGAATTCCATCTGATTGAAACTCATCTATCGTTTCGGTAATAACTGAAGCTTTTTTTTCAGCAATTGCTTTAAATAGGTCACTATCAGGAACTAAACATATTCTTTGATCCCATGGTTTATATGATGGAGTAAAGTGCTTATCTATATCATAATCTGCACCTAACTCATCTTTTATTAGGTCTAAAATCTTATTCTTAGTCCTTTCAGGATATTTCCTTGCCAAGGAAAATGTAAAACTCTGCCATAAAATATTTTTCCATCTAATTAAAAAATATGTAACTTTTATTGGAAGAAACCTCCTTAAGAATTTATTTATTTTATCTTCACTTGGTCCTGAAACAACGTATGTTGGAGATCTTTGAATCATAGTTACGTGTTTTGCCTTCTCTGAAATTGCTGGAACGATTGTAATTGCGGTTGCACCACTTCCTATAACAGCAACTTTTTTATTAACATAATCAACATCATCACTCCAAAATTGTGGATGTATTATTTGTCCTGCAAAATTTTCCTGATTCTTGAATGAAGGCATATGTGGTTTTGTATAGCTGTAGTATCCACCACATAAAAATAAGAAATTACATGTTATATGCTTTAATTTATCATTTTCATCAATTTCTAATTCCCAAACATTTTTATGAGAATTCCAGTTAGAAGATTTAACTATATGATTTACCAATATATCCTTTCTAAGATCATTTTCGTCAATCGTCTCTTTGATGTATTCTAAAATCGACGGACCATCAGCAATAGATTTATCATGTATCCATGGTTTGAATCTATATCCCAAGGTATGCATATCCGAATCAGATCTAATGCCAGGATATTTAAATAAATCCCATGTTCCACCAATATCATCTCTTCCCTCAAGAATACAAAACGATTTATTAGGACATGTTTTTTTTAAATTATAGCCAGCAGCAATTCCAGATATACCAGCGCCAACTATGACTACATCTTTATGCATAAACTATTTTGATAATTTCCTTTTAGACTCTATATCATCAATAATTAATTTAGCTTGATCTACAGCCAAACCGGTATAGGTTTCAGGATTAAGAAGATTCAATAAGACATCTTCGGTAATATTTTTTTTAATAGTTTCATCATTCATAGCAGCTTCTTCTAATGAAATATTTTTCTCAAGTGCATATTTAGCTACGTCATGCATCAAATCATTAGCAGTATCTTTGCCTATCTTATCTGCCAGATAGAAGGTTAGTCTTTGTGAAAGTATCAAGCCATTTGTTATATCTAGATTCTCTCTCATTTTTTTCTTATTAACTTTTAGCTCTCTTAATAGCGGCTTAGCTCTATTAATCATCTTCTCTGATTCAATTGAAATTAATTTAAGCTCGTCATCGCTTTTTTGGCCATCTCTTTCAAAACTATTAATCATGTCATCAAGGACGATTTCAGACAGTCTTGGTATTACTCTTGAATATTCTATTAAGCTTCCAGGCCCTCTGGGATTCTTCTTTTGAGGCATGGTACTACTACCGATGGATTTAGATCCTAGGTATTCCTCGGTCTCTCCAATTTCAGTCATTTGAAGTAACGTGAGTTCATTTCCAATTCTTCCAAATGATTTAGATATGATGGCAAGCGTTAGCGCATACTCTGCAAAGACGTCTCTTATTCCGTGCCAATCATCCTTAGATGGCTCATCTAAGCCAAGTTTCTGCATCATTAATGACTCTGTTTCTATTGCCTGATCACCCAAACCTAGATAAGAACCAACGGCACCTTTTAAAATACCTGATTTATTGATCTTTGATTGAACATGTTTTAAGCGTTCAATATTTCTTCTATTTTCAGCTAGCCACGTACTGGTTTTCTTTCCAAAAGTGATTGGAAGGGCGTGTTGACCTAAGGTTCTGCCTGGCATGAAGGTATATAAGTTATCTTTAGTAAGAATTAATAAATAATCTTCAATCTCTAGTAAATCATTAATTAGAAGATCAATAGAGTCCTTTATTTGCAGAACTAGAACCGTGTCCCAAATATCTACAGTAGTTGCTCCGTAGTGCAGATATTCTGAAGCGTCATTATCTATAGAACGTTTCCAAACATTTAGTCTTGCAACCAAAGAGTGCCTAACGAGTTTATTTTCTGCATCGATATCTTTTTGAGATAGATATCTAATATTAGCTTTTGATGAAATTTCTTCAGCAGCCCATTCGGGAATTATTCCAAGATCAGATTGCGCTTCAGCAAGAGAAGCTTCAATATCCATAAATAATTGATTTTTATAATTAGGTTTAAAAATATCTGAAACAGTTTCCTCTGTAAAAACAAATAAACTTGAGGAAGCAATACAAAATGCAAGTAGAAATTTTTTCATGAGAATATTATATGGGTTATGATTCGTTTAGATAAGTAAATTTTTAATACTAATGAAATTTGATGTTTATTTTGTAGACGCTTTTACAAGTGAAAGCTTCTCAGGGAATCCGGCTGCAGTTATATTTTCTGATGTAAGCGATGAAGTTCTGATGCAAAATATAGCTGCTGAAAATAATTTATCAGAAACTGCATTTATTAATTTATCTAATAATGGCATTAGATGGTTTTCTCCGACCTGTGAGGTAAACCTATGCGGTCACGCAACACTAGCCTCAGCATTTATATATTTCAATTATTTAGATAATAGCAAAGAAAGTATTGTCCTTAATTCTGCTAGTGGCGAGTTAAAGGTCTATAAAAAAAATAAATATTTACAACTCGATTTCCCTAAAGATAAATTTGAGCGAGTTGATATGGTTAAAAAAGTTGAAATCGCTACTGGTGTAAAACCTATAGAAACATATATCGGAGATATTAATTTATTTGCTGTCTACGAAAATGAAGAAGTTATTTCAAACATCCAACCTGATTTTGATGTTGTCTCAAAGCTTGATGGCCAAGGTTTAATAATATCTTCATCAAGCAATCAATATGACTTTGTATCTAGATATTTTTGTCCAAAATTTGGTATTAATGAAGATCCTGTTACGGGATCTGCACATACAACATTGATTCCATATTGGTCAGAAAAGCTTAGTAAAGATTCTCTAACTGCAAAACAAATTTCTAAAAGAGGAGGAGAGCTTTTTTGCCAAAATAAAAACGACAGGGTGCTTATAGGAGGCAATGCCGTTCTGTATATGAAAGGTACTATTGAAATAAGTTAGATTTCAATAATTTGCTTACCAAAATTTTTACCCGTTAGAACATCTCGTAACGCTTGAGGTGCATTTTCAAAACCTTTATTAATAGTTTCTCTGTATTTTATTTTATTCTCTGAAACTAATTTTAATATTTCTTGAGTTACCTTTTGCCATTCATTGGCCCATTCAGTTACGACAAAGAATCTGTGCTCAGGTTTATCATCAAGGGCTCCTAATACTTGAAAAGGTGTCTCAACTTTTAACATATCCGCCTCATTATATTGAGAAATAAAACCACAAATTGGAACTCTTGATCCACTATTCAACAAAGGTGCAACTGCTCGTGTAACTGCGCCGCCAACGTTTTCAAAGTAAATATCAATACCGTTGGGACATGCATCATTAAGATCCTTATCTAAGTTTCCAGCTTTATAATCAACGCATTCATCTAGTCCAAGTTCATCTTTTACAAATCCACATTTTTCTGGGCCACCAGCAATACCTATTACTCTACAACCATAGATTTTACCTAATTGCCCAACAACAGCCCCAACTGCGCCTGACGCCGCAGAAACAACTAAAGTTTCTCCTGATTGAGGTTTGCCTACTCTATTGAGACCAAAATAAGCTGTACGACCAGGCATTCCAAGTGTTCCTAAAAATGATGATAATCCAATATCAGATTCAGGAACTTTTAATAACGCTACATCTGTATCTTTTGCTTTAATGTAAGTTTGCCACCCTTTATGAGCACAAACTTTATCACCCACATCAAATAAGTCTGAATTACTCTCAACTACTACTCCTGCAGTTTCCCCAGTCATTGGCTCTCCAATTTTTGCGGGTGCAGCATAGGATTTTGAATCATTCATTCGACCTCTCATATATGGATCAATAGATAAAAACTTAACTTCAATTAAGATTTCATTTTTTCCAAGAGATGTAATTTTTTCTTCATGAAGTTTCCAGCAGTCATCTTCTGGCATTCCAATAGGTCTTTTATCAAGCAATAATTGTTTATTTAAATATTCCATTTCTTTTTCTCCATTCAATTAAATTAATTTTGTTAATTCCCTAAAGTGTTTTCTGCAAAGTGTTTTATATACCTCATTTCCACCAATTAGTATTTTTTCACCTTCTAAAATTACTTCTCCATTTTCATTTATTCTTACAACCATTGTTGCCTTCTTGTCACACTCACTACAGATAGTTTTTAGTTCTTTAAGATTATCAGCAATAGCTAACAATTCTTGACTTCCCTCAAATAGCATTCCTTGAAAATCAGTTCTAATCCCATAACACATTACTGGAATATTTAATTCATCTGCTACCTTTCCCAGGCTGTGGACCTGCAGTCTTGATAAAAATTGTGCTTCATCAACAAAAATACAACTTATCTCATTAAAATTTATTTTTTCAATTTCTTGATGAAAACTATACTCCTTATTAACAATAACGGCATTCGCCTTTAAGCCAATTCTTGAGACTATCATACCTTCTGATTTGACACCAATTTCCTCAGGAATAAATAACATAGTTTTTAAATTACTTTCTAGATAATTATGGTTTGACTGCAATAAGGCAGTTGATTTGCCAGCATTCATTGTGGAATAAAAAAAGTGAAGTTTTGCCATATAATGATTATATAACTATAAAGGTAAACTGTATTCATGAAAGTGACTGAAGAAAATGGTATCACTCATCTAGATCTTCATGGGTTAAAACATGCTGATGTTGCTGATGAGGTAATAGACTTTGTATTCAAATATCAAAAAAATATTCCGTTAATGATAATTTGTGGAAATTCAAATAGAATGATTGAGTTTGTTGAAGATGCATTAAATGATAATTCAATAATGTTCTCAATGCCAAGATTTGGTATTATTAGAGTCGAAAAAATTTAAAACTATGAAAATTCAAGATATTTTATTATTTGATGAACAACTAACAGATGAAGAATTAATTATTCAAAAATCTGCCAGAGACTATTGTCAAAAAGAACTGTTACCTAGAATTACCGATGCAAACAGAAATGAAATTTTTGATAAAGGTATTTATAAAGAAATGGCTGAAATGGGATTTCTTGGAGCCCCCATAAATGGCTATGGGTGTGCTGGAACAAATTACGTATCTTATGGAATTATCGCTAGAGAAATTGAAAGAGTAGATTCTAGTTATAGATCGGCATACAGTGTGCAAACTTCATTAGCAATGCATGCGATTTATCATTTTGGTTCAGATGAACAAAAAGATTTTTATCTGCCTCAGATGGCGAAAGGCGAGCTTATTGGTTGTTTCGGGCTAACTGAATCTGATGCAGGCTCAGATCCTGCTTCAATGAAAACCAATGCAAAAGAAAAAGATGGCGGTTATATTCTTAATGGTTCAAAGACATGGATTACAAATTCTCCAATTGCAGACGTATTAGTCATTTGGGCAAAAGATGAGCAGGGTGTTTTGAGAGGATTTATTGTAGATCACGATGCAAAAGGTTTGAGTACACCAGTCATAGATGGAAAATTTGCGCTCAGAGCTTCAATAACAGGACAGATATTTTTAGAGGATGTCTTTGTGGATAAAGATAAAATTCTCCCTAAAGTCCAAAGCTTCAGAGGTCCATTCTCATGCCTTAATATGGCTCGTTATGGAATTGCATGGGGTGCAATGGGGGCTGCTGAATTTTGCTGGAATGCAGCGCTTGAATATTCTCTAGAACGCGAACAATTTGGGAAACCGCTCGCATCCAAACAGCTTATTCAAAAAAAATTAGCAGACATGCAAACTGAAATAACATTAGGCCTTCAATCAGTTTTACGTTTAGGAAGACTTATTGATGAAAATAAAATGAAACCTGAGATGATTTCTTTGCTTAAAAGAAATAACTGTCAAAAGGCATTGGATATTGCTAGATCTTCAAGAGACATTCATGGTGGTAATGGTATAAGTGATGAGTATCACGTTATAAGACACTGTATGAATTTAGAAGCGGTGAATACCTATGAAGGCACCTATGATATTCACGGCCTCATTCTTGGTAAAAGTCAAACTTCTTACGAAGCTTTTTAATTTAAATGCTTATCTAGAAACACCTCAACCTTACCAAATAGATTCAGGGTTGATTGTTCACCTCTAAATCCGTGACCCTCGTATGGTTCAACATACCATTCATACTCTTTACCTAAACTATCAAGTTTATTAGCTAATTTTCTAGCATGAACTAATCGTACATTTGGATCTTGAGCTCCATGAACAATTAATACAGGAGATTTTATTTTATGAGCTTGTCTGAGGGGAGAGGTCTCTATAATGTATGACATATCATCCGGATCATCTGGATCTCCCCATTCAAGCCTTAATTCGTCGTAATAATATCCAAACCTTCGAGAATTTCTATTTGAGTCTTCTTGTAATAACTCTAAATCTACAACTCCAACATAATTAATACCTGCTGCATACAAGTCTGGTGTAAATGTTAAACCAGCCATGGTTGCATATCCGCCATAACTTGCTCCAAATATTGCGATTCTGTCTTTATCAGCTAAGCCTTGCTCTATTAAGTAATAGACCCCATCAGTGATATCATCTTGCATAGTTTTTCCAAACTGTTTATTTGCAGAAATGTAGTGATTTGCTCCGTAACCAGTTGATCCTCTGAAATTAGGCTGAAAAACAGCATATCCTCTGCTTGCAAGGAATTGAACATAAGGATCGTATCCATATGTGTCTCGAACATTTGGGCCACCATGAGGATGAACAATCATTGGTAGATTTTCACCATCTGAATTAACCGGCGTAGTAAGATAGCCATGTATTTCAAGCCCATCTCTCGCTGTATATTTTATTGAAGTCATCTTTGATAGTTTTGATCTATCTAACCAAGGAGACCTATCCCATAAGAATGTTAAAATCATATTTTCTTTATCAAAGTAATAGTATTCTCCAGGATTATTTGAGCTAGAAACTGATACAACTACTTTTGTTCTATCTTTATTCCAAGTAATAGGTCTTACTATCTGATCTGGAAATGCGCCTTCTAGCATATCATTTGTAGCTTGAACATCGTCATCAAAAAATATACGAACAGGCTTTTCTCCATAATAAGCAACATAAATTAGTTCATTTGTTTTCTCGTCAATGGAAGCACCACCAATAGCTGTTCTACAGCCCCCAGTTGGCCCGCCAACATCGTATGTATCATCTTCATACAAGAGTTCAAATGATCTTTCATCAGGGTCATAAAGGAATAATTTACTTTTATCATTATCTTTATTGAAAGTCTTAGATTTTGTTATGTCTTGACCTGAGACAAGCCACTTATCTTCGTAGCCACTTAGCGGAAAGAAGGTTGGGGTTTGGCATTTGCTAGTAAAGTGAACATTCCATGAATCTTCAGCGTCATAGTATCTCCAAATTCTCCATTCATCTGCTAAATTACCAATAGCAGCTAAAGGTGTACCATCATTTTTTTCAATTATGTCAAATAAAGCTTCTTCATTATCAATATCAGGTCCCATCGCAACTCTCTTTTTTGAGCCTGTAAAAATATTTAATCTGTAGTAGTCTTCCACTGAACCACGTCTATCATTTATTGCAACCATTACATAATTTGGTTCATCAGGTAATAAACTAGTAAGTCTTGGTGAGGCAAAAGTACCTTGTATTTGCTTCAGTGTAAAAAGTTTTTTCTTTTTTGACCCATCAATATTCATACCCCATAAAGCATATGCATCAATTGACTTTGCTGATGAATTGGTTGGGGAGGTATTAAATATAATTCTATCGTTTGAAACCCAACTTACCCCAGAAACACTACTATTTCCAACACCAGATGTAAGAGTTGTTGCTGAACCATTCGCTGTATTATATAAAGTTAGCCTTCCTCCTCTGTAATCATCTTCTACGTATTTTTGTAGGTCAGGTTCAATATCACACTTTGGAGCTCTTGGTTGACTTACAATTGCTATGTATTTGCCATCTGGAGACATTTCCATTGAATTACTATTTGAGTAACAAGCAAAGTATTCAGCAGGAATAAAATCTTCAGACAAAGCATTTGTTGAAAAAAGTATTACAAATAAAGAAATATAACTATTAGTTACTGTTTTAAACATAAATTACCTTTTTTTAGTTGTTGAAAAAATCGAATCTTTTATATTATTACATATCTTAATCTATTGAGAAATTAATTTTAATAATTTTTATATAAAATAAACTACTAAAAAAACTATGTTTTTTTCTTAAAATATAGTATTTTAGAGGATTAATTTATCATATTAAGGGGATATTTTTATGATTATAGATACTAAAAACTTATTTTTACTATCTTTATTAACGGTCTCTTTTTCTGCGATTGCTGACAATCCAGGAGATGTTGTTGTTGATGAAGAAACAGAAACAGTAGTTGAAGAGACTGTTGAATCGGCTCCAGCGCCTGCTGAAAGTGATTCTTCAGACAGCGAAGCGCCATCTGAATCAGAAGATGGAGTTGTTACTTTAGAGAAAGTAACTGTTACTGGTTCTAGAATTAAGCGAAGCGCAGTTGAAGGGGCTACTCCTTTAATTGTGATAACAAAACAAGATATGAAGGATAATGGTTATAGAAACCTTACCGAAGCCCTTCAAAGTCTTCCAATTGCTAACGCAGCTACTCAAAACGAGTCTCTAGTGAATACATTTACCCCAAATGCAAATGAGCTTGACCTAAGAAGGTTTGGTCCAGGCAGGGTGCTTGTTTTAGTTAATGGAAGAAGAATGGCAGATTATCCATTCCCATATAACAACTCATCTAACTTTGTAAATACAGGTACAATTCCTGCTGGTCTTATAGATAGAATTGAGATTGCTACTTCAGGTTCATCTGCTATTTATGGTTCAGATGCTGTAACAGGTGTTGTTAATATTATCACAACAACAGGTAAGGAATATAATGAAGTTGATGCATTTGTTGGTCAGACAGAGCATGGTGAAGACAATATTATTGATCTTACATTTACATCTGGAGGTTTTTCTGGAAACCATAGCTGGACTGTAGGTGCAAATATGTATCACATTGATCCAATGTACTATAATGATAGATCAGACTTTAACAGTTGGGATGATAACCCAATATGGTCTGATCCTAGCGATCCCCAATACAGATCTGATGCTGTATTCGCTAATTACTTAATGTCATTGCAGAGTATTTCAGGATATGACTCAACACCAAGAGGTTATGGTGAGTATGGTTATGATGCTTTTGCTGCAAACGGATACTCTTGTGAAGACATTTATCCAGTTGGTTTCAAATGGAACAAAGGTGATTATGGATACACATCACCTCCTTATTCATATCCAGGATCATATTGTGTTCAAGACTATAGTGATGATATGGAAACAATGGTTAACGAAAGAGATGAGTATACTCTTATGGGTACTTACAATTATAATTTTGACAATGGTGTAACTTTAAGTGCAAGAGCATTCTATTACGAGTCAGAGTCATTTATTAATAGTTTCTCAAGATGGTTTAGAATGTCTGATGTTTGGACTTCAACACCACACACAACAAGACAAGACTCAGGTTTTGCAACATCTGTAGTTCCTGATGGAGCTATCGGTACAAACGATTTTGGACGTTACAGATACACAAGAACATTAGGCGGAATGATGGGTCCAAATTCTAGAAGAGAGTCAAATTACTCAGAAGATGTTACTGATCTATTTATAGGTCTAAACGGTGTTTATGATAACGGGTTTGATTGGCAAGCAGGAATAAGCACAACTGAATACAATTCTGTTTATGAATCATCTCCTTTAACTACAGCCGTTTACGATTGGATAACAGGTGCTGATAGAGGCGACACTACTGATATTTCTGGATTCTATAAATGGAGAGGTGATTTATACTATAACGCCGCTTATGCTTTCGGATCTGGAACTTATTTATCATATGCGAATTTTTATTATGGATTTATGGATACACCAGCAGCTCAAAACCATCCTTGTGGTGTAGGAACTATTGTTGATCCATTATTTGGAACCACATATGACGCATGTTTAGCATGGGATAGAGCATTTTCTCCAATTCCTGATAGTGCAGTTGGCGCATTTAATGCTCCAGAAGTAACTGGCGCACAAACGTCATCTACTATGATAGATTATCAAGTATCAGGTGAATTAGACTATCAACTTCCTGGTGGTCCAATTGCTTTTGCTGCAGTTTTTGAATATCACGAGCAAGATTATTTATTAAAACCAGATCAGAGAAGAATTGATTCTGATAATGAAGTGCCTGGTGCTGAAATATTTATTAATGGTTCAGCAAGACAAGGTGGTGGTGACAGGGACAGAACATCCTTCGGTCTAGAAGTATTATTACCTGTTCATCCAAAATTAGAAGTTACAGCCGCATTAAGATCTGATGAGTATGATGATGAATCAAGTGCTGTTGGTAGAAGACAATCTGCGATGATTAATTTTGCATACAGACCAAATGATGACTTCTTATTAAGAGGTGGTGCAGGTGAAAGCTTTAGAGCTCCAGACATGCATTATGTCTATGCTGGAAGTAGTTCATACTTTACATCTGTAACAGATTATTACCAGTGTTTCGCTACTAACGTGCCATCATTTCAAGCATGTGATAACTCATCTACAATTAAGGGTAGATTCCAAGGTAACACATTACTTGAAGAAGAATCAGGTGAAAATTACTACTTAGGTTTTGTTTGGGATGTATCAGAGGGACTATCTTTCACAATGGATGCTTTCCATGTAAAACTTGAAGGTGCAGTAACAAACCTTGATGTTCAAGCAATAGCTAATAGAGAAGGTTTCTGTACTTTTGGTCAGGACTTTGCTACTTGGTTGAATGATGCTAATTTTGCTGGAGTAGATTGTACTCAAACACTTGCGTCAATCAAGAGAACAACTCCTGGTGATTTAGATACAGATGGTATTGGTAATTATGATGAAATTACAACATATAATACAAACCAATCTTTTGAAGAATTCCAAGGTGTAGATACTACATTAAGATATAACTTCTCAACTGAATCTGCAGGTGATTTTGGATTTGTTTTATACAATTCAAACATTATCTCAAGAAAGAGAAAAGAAGATGCTAACTCTGACACTTTAGAGTTATTAGACTATTATTTATATGAGCCAAGATCGCAGCAAACTGCTACGACTACATGGAGATATGATGATTGGAGAGTTTCTTTATTCATGGATAGAACTGGTCATACAGAGCAGTACTATGGTCAGAAAGGAGATCCATTCATCACAGCTAATTTATCTGTAGGTTATAACTACTCAGCAGACTTATCTTTAAGAGCAACTGTTGCTAACATTGAAGATAAAATGCCTGAGAAAGATAGCGCGTATGGATTCCCATACTTTAACAGAAGCTACTATAGTATTTTTGGTAGAGCTGTATATTTGAGCGCATCATATAGATTTTAATATCTTTATAAAAACTATATAATAAGGGGCCTTCTAGTAAGGCCCTAATTATTTAAACTATGAAAAAACTAAACACGTTATTTTTGTTATTTTTTGTTATTCAATCTTATGCACAGGATCCAGAACAAAATATAACTACTGTTCCTGAAAATCCAGAGTCGCTTGTAGGAGATTCTATTGATATCCAATCAAATACAATTGAAAATCTACAAAAAGCTCAAGTTCAAATTGATAAACTTGATGCAGAATCAAAAAAACTTACTAATGAATATAAGGATACTGTTGTAGAGTATGAGATTCTTAACAAGTATGACAATCAGTTAGAAAAAATCACTATCAATCAAGCTGAAGAAATCGCTAATATCACAAGACAAATAGACGATCTTGATGAAACAAATAAATATGTATTACCTTTACTTGAAAGAATGGTAAAAACCCTAAGAGAACTTATAGAAATAGATGTTCCATTTCTTGCGGATGAAAGATATGCAAGATTAGGAGAATTAGAAGATATTTTATTTAAAGCTAATTTTTCAACAGCAGAAAAATTTAGAAAAATATATGAAGCTTATCAAATAGAAAATGAGTACGGCAGAACGATCGAAGCATATTCTAGCTCTATAGAGATTGATAGCGTAAATCTTGCAGCACAATTTTTTAGGTTAGGACGTCTAAATCTTTATTATATGACTCCAGATGGTGATGAAACTGGATATTGGAACAAAAATACTAATGAATGGGTTCATTTGGGTGGCAAATATGCAGATGAAATTGATGCAGCCCTCAAAATAGCATACAAACAAGCACCACCTGATTTTATTAATTTACCAGTACAAGGAGTAGAAAAATGAAGACGTTTTATCTACTAACATCATTATTTTTTATCAGCTTATATATACCCGCTCAAGAAGAAGCAGAAGAGGTTGACCCAAATGTTGAAAGAGTTGAAAAAATTCAAGATTTAATAAACAGAGTTGAACAAAATAGAGCAGAGCTTTCTTCAATAGATAATAAAAGGGTTAATGAATTTATCAGAAAAGTTGCCGATAGAAGGTTTTTACTTTCTAAGGCAAAAAAACAACTATCTGATGAAGAGACAAGAAATAAAAATCTTGAGGATTTATTTGAATCGAATGAAATTAAACTCTCTGAACTTGAAACAGAGTTAAATATTAAATTGGGAGTTTTAGGTGAGCTTTTTGGTGTTGCTAGGCAAATGGCTGGTGAGCTTCAAGCAGATTCAGAGCTAGCTTATAACTTTACTGAGTATCCAAATCGAAGTGATGCGTTAAATGAAATTGGTAAGATTAAAGTTCATAATCTTAAAAATTTAGAAGATCTATGGATTCTTCATTTAAATGAAATATCTTCATCTGGTGAAATAAAAGAAATTACTGCAAATGTAGTTAACTCCTCAGGAGATATCGAAGAAAGCACACTTGTAAGATATGGGCCTTTTAATATGGTAAAAGGCAGGTCATTTGTTAAAACTGATGTTCCAAATAATGCATTTAGCGTTTTACAAAAACAACCTGATAGATCTATAAGAAAGAAGTTTAGATCACATTATAAGTCAGATGATTATGCTGTAGCACCGATTGATCCTACTAGAGGATTTCTTTTATCTCTCTATCTAGATAAACCATCAACTTTTGAAAGAATTGCACAAGGTAAGTTAATTGGTTTTATTATCGTTTTAATTGGTACAGTTGGATTACTTTTTGCAGCATATAGATATTACACCTTATACGCATATTCAAAAACTATTCGCTCCAAAGATGGCAGTGATATTTTTAATAAAATAGGGACAATTTCTCAAAATTCCAAAGATGTTGAATCTTTTGAAAGAGAGTGTGATGAAGTTCTTTTAACTGTCAATGGTAACTTGAGTTGGGGTGTGAATTGGATAAAGTTCTTAGCAGCTGTTGCTCCATTGTTAGGTCTTTTAGGCACTGTTATAGGTATGATTGAAACTTTCCAAGCTATTACAGTATTTGGAACAGGTGATCCTAAACAAATGGCAGGTGGAATATCACAAGCTCTTGTAACAACAATGCTTGGACTTATATTTGCTGCGCCATTATTAGCAATGTATACACTACTTTCAGAAAAAGTATCAGAGATTCTTCAGGAGATTGAGGAGTTTGTTGCAGTCACAATAGTTAAAAAGGTTAACTAATGATTGGATTAACAGATCTATTCGATAGGGGTGGACCAGTTTTATATATACTTTTTTTAGTAACTCTTTTTATTTGGTTTATTATTTTTTCAAAGTATCTTGCTACAACTTACAATAATCGAAATTGGATCAAAAAGAATTACAATAATTTCTCAAATGGAATATCAATAAATAAAAATAACATTCACCTTTTTGAAGAATCTTTTTTAATTCATATAAAAAGAATTGCTACACAAAGACTAAAAATGCTCGATGGTTTGATTGGTTTGTGCCCAATGTTAGGTTTATTGGGTACAGTTTACGGAATGATTGAAGTGTTTGAAGTGCTAGCAGTCCTAGGAACTGGTAATCCAAGAGCAATGTCAACTGGTGTTGCAAAAGCAACCATTCCAACAATGGCTGGTATGACAATCGCTTTGAGTGGATTATTCTTTAAATTTGATTTAGCAAACAGAGTAGAAAGATATCAAGAAGAAGCCCGTATCTATTTAAAAGAAAAATTAGCGATATGAGAAGATATAACAAAAGAAGAAAGGCTCAAGAAGAAGCAGCACTAGACTTAACTCCTATGATGGACATAGTTTTTATCATGCTCATATTCTTCATTGTTACAACATCATTTGTTAAGGAAACTGGAGTTGATGTTAATAGACCAAATGCCGAAACGGCTGAGAGAGATGAAAAAGGAAATATATTAGTTGCAATAACCGAAAATGATGAAATTTGGATAGATAAAAGACGGGTTGACTTAAAAGCTGTAAGAGCAAACATTGAAAGATTAAAAATTGAATATCCAGAAGGATCTGTAATTATTCAAGCTGATCAAAGATCAAGATCTGGATTATTAGTAGAGGCAATGGATCAAATAAGGTTAGCAGGCGTAACCAACATATCTATTGCTGCTAAAAATGATAACTAAGAAATACCATCAATATCTTCCTCATTTACTCTCACTAGTTGCTGCTTTTTGCATTTTTTTATTAATGCAATATTTAATATCTACTGATATTTTTAATAAAAAGAAAGATGATGATATTAGCTATCTAGAGTTTATTAGAATTAACACAGATGATTCTTTACTAGAAAGAGATAGAAAAATTCCTGATAGACCCAAACCTGAAAAACGACCACCACCACCACCAGATATTGATTTAAAACAAGAAACAAAATTAGTGCGGCCAAATTTAGATATTGAGTTACCAAATTTTTCTGTTCCTGTTGACTTTAGTGGCGCATTTTTAGGAAATATGAACGACTTACAGGGAACATCTTCCGCGCTAATTCCAATGGTTAAAGTTCAGCCTCAATGTCCAATTCAAGCGATTCAAGGTGGTATTGATGGCACTGTTCAGATTTATCTAGTCGTTGGACCCAATGGTAGGGTAAAATTAGCTAGGATTGTTAGAGCAACCAATGGCACACTTTTTAACAAAGAGGCAACTAAAGCTATCAGAAGATGGCAATTTAAGCCTAAAGTCATAAATGGAATACCAGTTGAACAGGCTGGAGAATTAACAGTGGAGTTTATTTGCAATGCGTAAATTACTTTTTTTAACTTTATTATCGACATCTTTCCTAATTTCATCTGAAGAGACTATTAGCAGATGGATGTCTGACTACTTTAAAAGAATCCATGATCATATAGGTAATGAAAATTATGAGAAGGCTCAATATGAGCTAGAGATGGGTAATAATAATTATTTTAGAGGTGGAAGAACTTATGAAGCTGCTCTCTTATATCAATTGTATGGCCAGTTTTATGCAGTTCAAAGTCAATACACCAGTGCAGTACCATGGTTTGAAAAAGCTCTAGCAACTGAAAAAATGCCTAGAATTGGTGCACAAGAAGTCAGATTCCAACTTGCACAAACATATTTTATGATCGGCAAATACGAAAATGTTATTTCTTTGTTAGATGAATTTATAAGAGTTGGAGAAAGATATAAATACCCTGTTTCTGCAAGAGTGAATTTACTAATGTCATATTCTCATGGGAGACTTGAGCAATACGAGCCATCATACTTTCATATCAAACAAGCCAACAACAAATCAGATAAACCTCAATTAGATTGGATTGAATATGCTTTTAGCCTAGCCATGAAACTTGAAAATCTAGATGATGCAGAAGATTTAGGAACAAGATTATTATTTCTTGAACCCAATAAGAAGAAGTATTGGAATCAAGTAAGCGCATTATACTTTGCAAAAGAATTTGAGCTTGACTCATTGTCTGCACTCGAACTGGCTTATGAAAATGATACTTTAAATAAAGAATCAGATTACTTGCTATTGGCTAAGTATTATTTATATCAAAAGTCACCACTTAAAAGCGTTATGGTTATTAATGATGGTATTAAGAAAAACCTGATTGAAGAAAATGAAGAGAATCTTAAACTTCTCTCAAGCTCATACTTTTATTCTAGAGATCTTGATAATGGCATAAAAATATTAGTTAAAGCAGAAAAAATATCTGATGATCCTGAGCTTTCTTTTAGGCTTGGGACATATGCTTTTGATAGTGAAAAATATGAGCTAGCAATCTCATCATTCAATATAGCAAAGAAAAGAGGCTGGAATGATATACCTGGAAGAATAGAGCTTATTACAGGAATTTCATATTTCGAATTAGATAATGTAGAAAAAGCAAGATCTAACCTTCTGCTTGCAACTAACTTTGATGATACTAAAGATACTGCAGAAGGCTGGCTCTCATATATTAATCAATTCTAAACAAATAAATTTTGAACATATTACAGGTATTAATGTCTAAATAATTATGATGATAGAAACTAAAAATTTAATAAAAGAATATGAGGTTGGCTCGCAAAAAGTAAGAGCCTTAAATGGCATAAACCTTAGTGTTGATAAAGGAGAATTTATTTCTATTATGGGTCCCTCAGGATCAGGAAAAACCACCTTGATGAACATAATAGGCTGCTTGGACACTCCTACAGATGGCTCTTATAGCTTAAATAATCAAGTTGTTAGTAAATTATCTGATAATCAGCTTGCAAAAATAAGGAATAAAGAAATAGGATTTGTTTTTCAATCATTTCATTTGTTAGCAAGAAATTCAGCTTTGAATAATGTAATGCTTCCTCTTAAATATGCAGGTTGTAAAGAAACTGAAGCTAAAAAACGTTGTAATGATGCGCTTGATAAAGTTGGCCTTTCAGATAGAAAGAATCATTCGCCAGCAGAACTATCAGGAGGTCAACAACAGAGAGTAGCAATAGCAAGAGCTTTAGTAAATAATCCAAGTATTCTTTTTGCAGATGAGCCTACAGGAAATTTAGATTCAAAAACAGGCGCTGATGTTATGAGCTTATTTAAAGAACTTAATCAAGGCGGCCAAACCATTATACTAATTACTCATGAAGATAGTATTGCAGAACAATCAAACAGAATTATCACAATTATGGATGGTCTGATAAAATCAGACAACAGGAATTAACATATGCACACATACAGAAATATTTATTTATTAACATTAGTACTTTTTATCTATGGTTGCGGTTCTAGTAACAAACCTGAAGATAATAAAGCATATTATAAAAAGCAAAATACAGAAATAAAACAACTTGAACTTTCTATTGAAGCGTCAGGCATTATTGAGGCAATATCTTCTGTCGAAATTAAATCTAAGGCATCAGGAGAGATATTATTTCTTGGTGCTGAAGTTGGAGATTTTATAAATAAAGGTTTTGTTTTGGGCCAAATTGATCAAAGAACTCCTAAAAATATCTTAGACCAATCTAAATCAGATTTAGATGCCGCAAAAGTTAGGTTACTAAATGCGGAGTCACAATTTAAAAGAGGAAATGAACTCCATAGTAATGCAAGTATTTCTGATAAAGATTTTGAAGATATTCAAGAAAATCTTGCTCAAGCAAACTCTACTCTAGTAAGAACTGAGGTGGCATATGAAAATGCAAAGATTTCACTTGATGATACCGTTGTAAGGTCACCAATTAGTGGAACAGTTATTTCTAGACCTGTAGAAGTTGGACAAGTTATCTCTTCACCAACATCTGCTGTAGGTGGGGGAACTTTGCTAATGACTATGGCTGATCTATCTAAAGTTAGGGTGAGAGCACTGGTTGATGAGATTGATGTTGGTAAGATTTCTATTGGCCAAACTGTATCAATAAAAGTTGCCGCATACAGAGATAAACAGTTCTATGGCGTTGTAGCCAAAATTGAACCACTGGCAAGAATTGAGCAAAACGTTACTACTTTTCCAGTATTAATTGATATCAATAATGATGAAAATCTTCTCCTGCTTGGAATGAATACAGATGTTGTAATTGAAATTCTCAATGAAGAAGTATCAATTAGCGTTCCATCAATGACATTGAGAACAAGAAAAGATATTTATTCAGCAGCCTCAATATTAAATATACCTGTTGAAACTGTTGATAAATTCCTAGAAAAAAAAGTCAAAGGAGAAAATTTTAATAAATTTATAGTTATTAAAGATTCAATGAATGGACCTTCTTTAGCATGGGTGCAAATAGGCCTATCTGATTTATCAAATGTTCAAGTCATCAATGGATTAGAGTCTGGGGATGTTGTATATATTCTCCCTAGTAAAAGCTTAGTTGATTATCAGAGACGTTTTAGAGAAAGAGTTGAGGCATCATTTAGTTTTGGATAATGGTATTTAAAGAATCACTCATTTCAGCAATATCATCTATAAGGTCTAATGCTACCAGGTCGATACTTACTTCATTGGCTATAATTATTGGTACCGCTGCAGTAATAGCAGTGATTGGGTTGGGGTCCAGCGCTGAAAAGGCATTAGAACAAAGTATAGATGATCTAGGTGGTAGAACTTTATACGTAAGCCCTGGTCAAAATAGAAGAGGTGCTGTCACAAAAGGCATTATTCCTCTTGATATTAAAGATGCGCAAGCATTAACAAAAAATAAAGAACACAATTGGAAGATATCTCCAACTATTACAAGAAATCGTCAAATAAAATTCAACAATGCAAATATAAATGAAAGAGTAGGCGCCTATTTACCAATCCATTTTAAAGTTAGAGGATACGACTTAGAGCACGGTCGACTTTTTACGGAAGATGAAAATCTAGGTAGAAAAAAAGTTGTAGTTATTGGCTCTGACGTTCCTGGTGAATTAAAAACTAATGTACAAGGAATATTAAATAATCAAATATTAATAGCCGGTGTTTCTTATAAGGTAATTGGCATTTTAAAAGAGGAAGGATCAACTGGTTGGCAGAATCCAGATGATGAGTTGTATGTACCTCTTTTAACTGGAGCTCAAAGGTTATTTGGAACTGATAAAGTTGATTCTATTAACGTAGGAATTTCAAACAATAGCAATATTGATGCAGTTATGATGTCAATTGAAGAAATACTTCGTGCCAAACATGATATAGGACCAGGTGAGGATAATGACTTTAGGATTAGTGACTATAGTCAATTTGCTGATTTAAGAAAACAAGCTACAGGAATTTTTACTGCATTAATTGCGGGCATAGCAGGGATAAGTTTAATTGTTGGTGGAATAGGTGTCATGAATATAATGCTTGTTTCTGTAACAGAAAGAACAAGAGAAATTGGTTTAAGAAAAGCTCTTGGAGCAACTCAGAAAGTTATAATGATGCAATTTATAGTTGAAGCAATATTGCTCTGTATTATTGGCGGATTAATAGGAATAATGATAGGTGTTTCAATTCTTATTTTATTCTCATCTTTAAATGATTGGCCTTATGCTCTTCCATTTAGTGCAGTTATAGGATCTATTACTTTTTCTGCATTTGTTGGCTTGTTTTTTGGGATATGGCCAGCTAGAAGAGCAGCAAGATTGGATCCTGCTGTATCTTTAAGGTATGAATAAACTAAAAGTAATTCAACTTTTACCTGAGCTAAATGTAGGAGGAGTAGAAAGAGGCACTACTGATTTCTCTAAAGCATTGGTTGAAAATGGCCATGAATCAATAGTGATTTCCAATGGAGGTATTTATGAGAAAGATATTATTGAACATGGTGGAAAGCACATAAATTTACCCATTCATAAAAAAAGTATATTTTCCTTACTTTTATCAAAAAAATTAAAATCAATCTATGATCAAGAGAAACCTGATGTCATCCATATCAGATCTAGAATGCCAGCTTGGATAAATTATCATGCATTTAAAAAATTAAACTTTAAACCGCTTTTAATATCCACTTTTCATGGGCTTTATAGTACACCTATCTATAGCAGGGTTATGTCCAAAGTTGATCATATGATTGCAATCTCGAAGACTGTTAAAAAGTATATTATTGAAACATATGATATTTCTGAAGATAAAATAACTACTATTCCTAGAGGATGTGACATTAAGCATTTTAATAAAGATGAGTTAGATGAAGAGTGGATCGAAAAATGGTTTAGCGAATACCCGCAAACCAAGAATAAGGTAGTACTTACACTTCCAACTAGAATTTCTAAATGGAAAGGGGTTGATAGATTTGTTGAATTATTATCAAAA
>MDTB01095857.1_pt1 | contig 20848 bp, 18 predicted proteins | sample 811161 | NCBI WGS metagenome assembly MDTB01 (sample SAMN05326650, study PRJNA326480) | marine metagenome | isolation source: seawater | place: Mediterranean Sea | collected 2009
AATTTGTAAAAACATCATTGAGTCTCTACTTTTTTACGCTAGGTTCAAGCTTCTTAGGGCTATCTCTCTATTTATTTTTAGAAACAGTAGGTTATACAGATAAGATTATTACATCTTGGTCAGGACAAGCTGCATTTTGGGCAGTTATTATTTCTTCAATTTCAATCTTTTTGTTATTTTTACCAATTGAATTTTTTAATCAATTTAAATTATCAAATACTTCTTTCAATGACTTAATTGTAAATATTATTTCTACAATCTTAATTTCCATATTTTCTTTAGTTTTATTTCAGATTTTACTTCCTGAAGGAATGCTTCTTACACCATATATAAGTTCATTAACAAGAGCCACCTCATTTTCCGGATTTATTGTGATTCCAATATTTTTGTTTTTTCTTAACTATATTGAGAGAAGCCTCCAACTTGTTTCAAAGTATACTTACTACCTTGTTCTTTTAATGTGGATTGTAAGCAGTAAGTTTTTCATTTAACTTACATTTCGTCAACTGGCTCAATTCCGAGGCATTTAAAAACTTCAAGAATTGTTTTATGAAATACATTTACTATAAACAATTTATGTGACTGTGTTGATTTATCTAATTTATCAGAAATAATTTTTTCTTTGGAATAAAATCTATTAAATTCTTGACATAATTCATAAGCATATTCTGCAATATGATGAGGTTCATTTGAACGAAGTGATGCATTAAAATAATGATAATATTTTAATAATTCAATTATTAAAGGCCTTTCATCATTAGTAACCTCTTTATATTTCAAGTTATTCCTATTTTGCATGATTAGTTTTTTTGCTCTAACTTGGGAGTACTGAATAAAAATTGCAGATTTTCCAGATACATTTGTAAACTTCTCTAAATCAAAAATATAATTACTTGTTCTTTTTGTAACTAAGTCGGAGTAACTCAATACGCTTTTTGCTAGTAAATCAACGGTTTTTTCTTCAGAGTTTATTGAAGCTAATTTGTTTTTAATATCGGAATATAAATCTAATAATTTATAATTTTCTCCATCCCTTGTTTTTAGAGGTTTGCCATTGAGATCATTTACTGTTCCAAATCCTACATGTAAAAATTCAGAATTTGATAGTTTAAAATATTTTACTAATTTAAAAAGTTGTTCGAAATGGTTTTTTTGCCTTTGGTCAACTACATAAATATATTTATCACAATCAAATGCTTCCTCCCTATTAATTATTGTTCCTATATCTGTTGTTAAGTACATGTATGAACCATCTGATTTAGTAATTAGAGCTGGAGGGTCTTGATTATCATTTGAGATAAGGGCACCTTGGTCGTACCTTACTAATTTATTTTTTTTTAGCACTTCAATGTAATCTGGAATTAGTTTGATTACGTCACTTTCTCCCAAGTAATAGTCAAATTCAAAACCTAACTTGTTTAATAGCGACTTTATATTTTTAGTAGATATTTCATATATTTTCTTCCATTGAGAAATTTTATTTTCATCTTGATTGTTAAGTTCTTTAGACACTTTCATCGCTTTTGAGTAAAAGTTTTTATCTGTATTTGATATATTGGATGCGCTAGGATAAATATTTTCTAAATCTTCATGTGTGATATCGTCAATATTTAGGTTATTTTCTTCAATATAGGTTAAAATTAACGCAATTGGCATACCCCAGTCCCCAAAATGAATATCTGAGATAGTTTTATATCCAGCAATTTTATATATATTATTTAAGGATCTCCCAATATTTAGAGTCCTAATATGACCAACATGAAGAGATTTTCCAATGTTTGCACCACCATAATCAAAAAGTACAGTCTCATTAATTTCTTTTGATTTTTCTTGAAAACTGTTTATTTGATTGTTTAAACTAATTTTTAAAAACTCATTGCTTAATCTTATATTTACAAATCCAGAATCTAGTATTTCAAAATCTTCAACTAATATTGTCTCAGACATTGCTTTATTTAAATCTTTAACGATATTTGAAAAATTAGAATTGTTTATTAATTTTACTAAATCATTAATTTGAACATCAAAGTAATCTGAAAAATTTGAAAATTTAACGCCTATAGGAATGTCTAAATTATTTTTTTTTATTGTTTTTTCTATAAGATTTGCGATTTCTTTAAATTCATTCATAAATAATTACTTATAAGAATATATCTTTATTTAACATTAGCCTATTTTATAAGAATATAATGTGTTAAGTGTTAACACAGAAGTTTAATTTATATAATTTTTATAAAGTAAAAGTTGGGTTTTGGTAATTATGAGTAAAGTATTGATAGTTGCACCATCTTTAAATCTTGGAGGATCAGAAAAACAAGCAGTAAAACTAGCTAATGCTTTATCTGTTAATAAATATGAAACTTTATTTGTATCTTTAAAAAAAGATGAAGATATAAAAGATTTACTTTCTAGTAAATGTGAATTGTATGAATTTAATATGTCTTTAAAATCAACACCCTTAATCTTTTCTACTGGTAAATCTATCATTAAGTATTTTACTAATTTAAATAACCTTAAAAAAATTATTGACAAAGATACTGTTATCATATCATTTTTATTCCATGCATCTTTAACAGGTTACATCTTAAAACTTCTAACTGGATGTAAACATATTGTCACCATAAGGAGTGATAGGTTTACTAAAAGAAGCAGCAAAGAACTAGTAACAAGAAAAAATATAATGAAATACATATGTAAAAATTCAGATTTTGTAGTTTTTAATTCTGAAAAATCTCAAAAAAAATATAATGAGCTTTTTAATCTGCAAAAAAACTCAATTCTTATTGATAATTTAATCGACGAAGGAAAAGTTAGCATAAGCGAAAAGAATTTTAACTTAAACAATCTTAATGGTCTGTATGTTGGAAGACTAGACGATTTAAAAAACTTAGAAAATTTATTTTTATCTTTAAATGGAAATTTGAAAAAAAATATAAATTTAGACATATATGGAGAGGGGAGGAACAAGGAAAAATATTTGAAATTAATAGCTGATTATCAATTACACAAAAATATAAAATTTCAAGGTTTAGATCTAGATATAATTAAAAAATCTCAAAAATATGATTTCTTGATCCTTACATCATTCCACGAAGGTCTTCCAAATGTGGTTTTAGAGTCAATGTGTAACTATCTACCCGTTATTAGTACACGCGTAGGAGATGTAACTAAATTAATTTCTGAAAATAGAGGTATTTTTATAGATGGATTCGATAAAGATTCAATTGAAAAGGCAATTTTTAAATATTTGTCAATGCCAACAGATGAAAAACTCTTAATAATTCAATACGCACATTCTTATGTGAATCGTAATTTTAATAATATAAATACTATTCAAAAATGGAAAAAATTGATTTAGACTAAAGTTTTTTTCTAAGTATCCCAAAAATTTTATAAAAAATTGCAAAGAAGTTAAAGTTTTCAATCCTGTAATCAAAAAAACACTGATTGTTAATAAAGTTTATTGTATGGAATCCATTTATATTCTTTAAATCAGATTGAAGTTTGATTTCTTTTATCAATTCTTCTGAATAGGAATTATTTGAAATGTTAGTTATTTTAGAAACCATTATTCCTGAACCATAATTTGGTTTATTAATTTGTGAAAAGCGATAAAAATTATCATTATATTGAATTATATATCCAGCATTTCTTTCAGCCCCTTTAGCGATTTCAATGTTATCTTTATCAACTCTATCCCAATTTTTAAAATCTTTTGAACTTAAAATTACAGGTTCGTAATCTTGTTCCCCGATACGAATACATGAGATTATGTAATAGTTTCCCCCTATCTCTTTAATTACAGGATCTATTAGTTTACTTTTAACACTTCCAAAATCTTCAATATTATTTATTTTGTTTTCTATTTTAAAAATTTTAAAAATATTTTTTTCTGACATTTCACATGTGAAAATATAATTATTTTCAGATTTAAATATTATTGGAAATGAAAGATTGAAAGGTTTTTTTAAGAATTGCTCATTTCTTTTATTTTCAAAAGAATATAATTCTATTCTGCCTTTATTAATAAAATTATTAATTTTTTCATATATTAAATACTTGTTATCTTGATAAATAAACGGAAAAGGATCTGCCGCATTCTTAATTACTAGATTATTTTTTAATTCTACATATCCATCTGAAAATACTTCCTCAAAACTTTTTTTGTCGTAAGAAATATTCCAAGATGTTTTGTAAAAAAATAGTTCAATTAACTTCATCATTTATAAGCTTATCCCAACGATTTATTACTAGCAGTTCATTATTAATATTAGAAAATTTTTCTGACTCGTATTCTTTAATTGATTTATTGAAAGTTTTAATAAAACTATCACTATCCCCATAATTAAAGTAATAGGGTGAATCTTGCAAAGCTGTAGGCAAAGTGTACCTAACTTCATTTGGTATCAAACATGTTACATTATTTGAAAGAGCTTCTATTACTGAGTTTGGAGATCCCTCACTAATTGATGCAAAAATAAATATATTAAATTCTGAATATTTGATTTTAGAAGAGGGCTTGTGCCCCATAAATTTAATATTTGCTAAATTCGCATACTTATTTTTTAAATAGTCCTCATTTTTACCAGATCCAAAAATTGAAAATTTAATATCTAAAGTCTTTTTTAACATATTTATTTGGTCAATTAAAAAATTTATATTCTTTTCTTTGACAAGTCTAGATATTGTCAGGACCTCTATATTTGAAACATCTAGCAGTTTTTTATTTTGTTTAGTTTTAAATGGAATTTCTATTTTTACACATTTTTTTATTACTTTATTAAAGGTAATTTTATTCAATCTAGATCTTTTCATAAGCTCTAGATTGTTGTCCGAAAGAACAATAATTTTATCAGAAAAAAGTATAGAAATTACCGTATATATTCTATCTTTTAATGAACTTTTAAATAAAAAGCTAATATTTGCGCTCATTCTTAAAAAATGTTTTGCTTTACATCTAGACATAATTTTTGCAATAGTTGTTACAAAATTTCCATTAATAACTGTAGATATTAAAATTTCAGGTTTTTCTTTTTTAATTAATTTTGTTAGTTCTGGGAGGCTATGGAAACTTTTTTTATTATTAAAGACTATTAAATCAACGGTCTCCCTAATAGTTTGGTCTTGTTTGTTTTCAATATTTGTTAAAACTATTAAAAATACTTCAAAAAAATTTGAAGCTAATTTATTAGCAAGCCAAATAATATTTTTTTCGGCTCCCCCAGCAGACATTCCTGGTACAACTAAGAAAATTTTCAAAATAATTCTGAAGTAAATGTTCTCAATTTAAGAACTACTGATCCGATGTAAATAGACAAAAAACTTCCAAAAAACCATCTTAAAGTAACAGCTCCAGAATATGATAAAAATTCAGAAACAATTTCTAAAATCACTAGAGAAACTACCAGTTTTACTATCGGAGTAAAGTTAATCTTAGGTATATTTTTAAAGTTTTTATCTTTCAGTAAATAAATAAATCTAATAATTCCCGAACACATACCACCAAAAATTATTCCAATAATGCCAAAAAGCTGAAGGCCTATTAAGCAAAGAAGAATATTTAAAATAGTAGTTATAAGTGAGTTTTTAATATGATTAATTTCTAAGGAATCTTTATCTGCAAAAATTGTAAACAGTTTGAATAGTGAAGTTATAAAAATTGAAATTGCTATAAATGGAATCAAATCTAGAAAATCCCAATATTCTTCGGGAAGTATGGCTGTTCCAAGGTTGTCTCTTAAAGCAATACCCATAATCGTAATTAATAGTATTAACTTTAAAATATCATTAAGTAAATCCTGATTTGATTTATTACTTTTTTTGTTATTAAAAACAAGAGGTTTTAACGCTGTAGTTAATCCATTTGTAACAAATTCTAGAGCCAATACCAATTGTATAATTGCGTGATACTCAGCAAGTGAATTTTGTCCAATAAAAATTCCTAAGATAATTCTGTCAGACCACTTGATAAGCTTTTGAGATAAATTTATTGAAAGCATATTCTTAGAAAATTTTTTAATTTCTAGAATGTCAATTGTTTCCGTACCTGAGTCTTGAACTTGGCTTGTATAAAATCTAGTAAGTAATATTTTTAAAAAATATGCAAGATTTAAGGAAATAAAGTAGATTTCTACAGTTGGAATAACATTTAATAGTAATAATAAAAACAATGGGGTCAAAACACCTAAAACTATATTTACTAGTGAGTTTTGTTTCGCTTTCTGAGTACTTACTAAGATCGAATCAATCATTGAATCGTAAGAAATAAATAATACCCCTAGAAAGAAATTTAAAATTAATACACTGGAATACTCGTAATCAAAAAAACTGTTAATCACTAAATAAACACCGAGTATGATTCCAGTCCTTTTTATGTTAACAAAATTAAAATATTTAATTATTTTTTTACGAGTTTCACTATTAGCAATTCCATAGAATTTTAATATTGTTTGCCTTGATCCCTTTGAGCTTATAGTTGATATAACTTGCTGAAACCCTAAAAGAAGAGCAATATTTCCGTAGGTTGACTTATCAACTAAGACAAGTATTACAGGCAAAATAAATATAGATAAAATTTTGCCAAAAATCTGGGGTGAAACATAAAGAAATGAATCATTTAGGTAATTATTTTTAAATGACATGATATTAAGAATAAATGGTTTATTCATATAACACATATAAACTTAAGAAATATAATGATCAATCAACTATATTATAAACTTTTCAGAAATAAACTATTCTCATGGGATCCAGCTAAAGGTCAAACTTTAGAAAATTATTCAAATAAAGATAGATTTTCAAAATTAGATATAAAAACTTTAGATTTAATTGAAACCCATTTTGATTTTACAAATAAAAAAATATTAGACCTTGGAGCTGGAGTGGGAAATTATACTCTTAAATTTATTGATTTAGGAGCCAATGTAGATTGGGTAGATGTATCAAAGAATTTTAAGAACATTGCAGAAGAAAAAATTATATTAAATGAAAATACATCTATTAATAAAGTTAAATTTCATAACATTCACTTGTCTAACATTTCTACAATTAAAAAAAAATATGATTTGATATTTAATAGATTGTCATGGAGATATTCTTTTTCTGATAAAAAATTTGCAAATGATATTTCTGCCATGTTGAATATTGGAGGACTTTTGTATATAAAAGAAAATATTTGGGATGAAGGTAACGAAAGTTACAGTATGTTTTCAAAGTTTCAAAATTTTATTTATAGAAATTTAGATTACAAAATTGGGCATCCCGTGCCTTTAAAAAATAAAATTAAAAATTATTTTATTTTAAAAAATTTTGAATTACTACACGAAGAGTTTGTTGATAATGGACAAGAGTTATTATTTAGAAAAATCTTATGAATATTGAAAAACAGATTGTTTTAGAACTTAATCAATTAAGAAACAAAAATTTTGATTTAATTATTTGGAAAAGCTTTGACAGGATAAATGATGGGGTTGACGGAAAAACGGATATTGATTTATATTTAGTTGAGGGAGCTTTCAATGAATTAGAAAAAAATTTATTTGAACTTGGATGGAGAAAATTTAATTCTGAATATTGGAGAAAATTTCCAGAAGTTAATGATTTTTTTAAAATATTTAATGATGGCCAAAAAAACACTCTTATTCATTTTCATTTACACGAAACAATTAGAACTGGCGATAGATTTGTAAAGTCCTTATTTATACCAAAAGAATTCGTTAAAGATTCAATCATAAATCAAAATTCATTTAGAACTTTAACTTTTGAAAAAGAATCAGAGCTATCAATCATCAGATCTGCTTATAAGGTTAAAATAGTTGATTATATCATGTCAATAATTAGGTTTAATAAAGATAGATTGTTCATATACCATGATGAAACAAAATCCTTGATTGAATCCAAAATAGATGTTATTAATGATGATTTATTATTTGATGTCTATCCAGAATATATTGACTACCTAGATTCAAGATCGATAATCAAAACTATGGTTCATCGTAAAAAAATACGAAGTAAATATAAAGAATTTAAAAAATATTCACGTGTTTTGATTTTTTATATGAAGTTAGTTTCTTCTAAGCTTTTAATTAATGGAAAGTATATAAAGAAAGGATTGCTAGTTTCTATCATAGGAGTTGACGGAACTGGAAAATCTACAACTTCAAATAATGTATATAAGAAATTAAGTTCTCAACTAAGAGTAAAGTTAATTTATTTAGGCATTCCTAAGAGTGTTGCAAAATTTAGAAATAAATTATATAAAATTCAAAAAATAACCATTAGTAAAAATGAAGTTGAAAAAATAGATAATTCTGAAAGTAAACAAAACAAAAATAATAAAAAAGCTATTGTTGATACAATCTTTTCTCTTGCTGTCACGTTTATTAAATCATTAAAATATTTACAAATTAAATTTTTGCTTAGTCTGGGCTTTATTGTTATCACAGATAGGTATCCATTAAACAATATTATTGATTACAATCCACAATATAAAAATTCCTTATTTTACAAATTTCAAAACAAGTTAAATGATATTTTTCGACAACCAGATAAATTCATTCTATTAACTTTAACTAGTGCAGAATTAGATTCCAGAAATATAAAACTAAATAAAAGTTTACTTGAAGATAATAAAATGATACAGAAAAAATTAATAGCATTTGCAAACAACAATGATTACTTAATCCTTAATAATATTTCTAAAAAATTTCTCGATAATGAATTTAAGATAATCAACTATATTTTTGGAGTAAATAATGATAGTTGAAATAATTGGGCCTCCAGGTGCAGGAAAGACATCAATAATCAATGAATTAAAAAAAGAAAAAGATACATTTGTTTCAGTAAGTGAAATAAAACAAAATTCTAGCATATTTTCTTTGGTTTTAAACTTTGCTAAAGCTTTTATTAAATATTTTCTATATTTTAAATTTTGGAATTTAAAAAAATATAAAATTAATAAATATTATTTTTTTAATTTTATTAAGAAAATTACTTATATAAATTTGTCAAAAAACTTTAGTAAACATTTATTGCTTGATGAAGGACCGATTTACGTATCTATTTCGTCAGAAGCTCTCGCAAATCAAACTTATATTAGTTCTTTCGATTACATAAAAAAAGAAGATTACTTACTAATAAATTTGATTGTAAATTCACAAAATAACCTATCAAGACTTGGTACAAAGCAGCACCCGGTGAGCTGGGTATATCTAGGTATTGAGAAAGATATAAATTACATTGTTACTGATTATAAAACAATTATAAACAATAAGTTAAATTCGGACTTTATAAGTGAATATGGAATTTTCTATTATGAAGTTGAAAACAATTATTCAATCCAAGAAGCAACTAAAACAATATTAAGTAAGCTTAAGTAGATTATTTATTATGTGTGGATTTATAGGTTTAGTCGATTTAGAAAATCAAAGAAATATTAATCATATTAGAAATTCATGTAATTCTCTAAAGCATCGAGGCCCTGATGGGTCTGGATACGCAAATATTGACTTGAAAGAAAAAAACATAAACCACTACACAAATACAGATGAGTTTACTGACCAGTTTTTTAAGAAAGAGAATTTTGGAAATATTTTATTAGGCCACAGAAGACTCAGTATTGTCGACTTATCTGAAAAAGCTCATCAACCGATGATTTCAGAAGATAATAAAAATATTTTAATTTTTAATGGTGAGATTTTCAACCATAGAGTTTTAAGAACAGAATTAGAAAAGTCAATGAACTTTCGTACTCATCATTCAGATTCTGAAGTTTTGTTAAATGGCTTGATAAACCAGGGACCAAGTTTTATAGAAAAATGTAATGGGCAGTTTTCTTTTGCATTTGTTAATTTAATTGACAACACAATAGCACTAGGACGAGATAGGATTGGCCAAAAGCCACTATATTATGCAATTATTAATGACGTATTGCACTTTTCATCAACTTTAGAATCTTTATGTGAATCATTAGAACAAAAGGTGTCAATATCTGAAGATAGCTTTACTGAGTATCTACATACAGGATCAGTTTCATCACCAAATACAATCTTTCAAGAAATTAAAAAGTTGATGCCATCGGAATTAAGAATTTACAGCCTTTCAAACCTAAAAAATGTGAAATCTCGAATTTATTGGAAACCAGAAAGCTTTGTTGATAACAAGAAATTCAATCAAGAGGAATTTAATGAAATATTAAAAACAGCAACAAAGCAAAGACTAGATGTGGATGTGAGTTCTGGTTTTTTGCTATCTGGAGGTTTGGATTCAACAGCTATTGTTAAATCTTCTTATGATCTTGGTGAAAAGATTAAAACTTTTTGCATCGGTTTTGATAATTCTGAGTTTGATGAGTCTATTTGGGCAAAAAAAGTATCTAATAAATTTAAGACAGACCACTCAGAAACGATTTTATCTTCAGCAATTAATTTTAAATTGGTAGAGGATAGCTTCGACGCTTATGACGAGCCTTTTTCTGATTCTACTTCTGTTCCTACGTTTCTACTTACAAAGGAAATATCTACATATCTAAAAGTAGCATTATCTGGAGATGGAGGAGATGAATTATTATCTGGTTACTTAAGATACAGCTGGGCCGATTACTACAATAAAATTCCAACATTAATTAGACCATTTTCAAATCTTGCATCAAAGTTATTGTTAAATATACTTTCACCGCAAAAAGGTACAGGCCAGATGGTCTCTATGGGCTTGAAAGACCCGAGGGAGAGGTATGCAGCTTTTTTTGAAGATTCAAATTTTTTAACATATTTAGGACTTAAAAAACCAGAAGTTACATTTTCTGATAAGTACATGAGTAACGATTTTGATTTAATTAAATCTATGCAGATTGCAGATTATAAATTTTATCTTCCTGAAGTTATGATGGTGAAGGTTGATAGAGCATCAATGAAAAATTCATTAGAATTAAGGTCTCCTTTTATAGATCACAATCTAATAGAGTATGTACTCAGTGTTGAATCAAATTATTACTATAAAACTAATAATTCAAAACTACCTCTTAAAAACTATCTTCAAAATGACTTTGAAGATAGTTTTCTAAATAGAAAAAAACAAGGCTTTGGTGTCCCAATAGCTGAATGGCTCTTAAATGATATTGACAAACCTAAGGAAACAAGCATAATTAAAACTTATCTAATTTCCGAAAATTCCTTCACTTATGCAAGGTTTAGTTCTCAAATAAATGAGCTTATTGATATGCTTGGCAAAAACAAATCATCAGCTAGAAGATTATGGAGATTGATTTCTTTTGAAATTTGGTTTAAAAAATATAAAAAATATATCTAAGTTTCAAATCTCTTAAAAATATATAAACTTATGTATATGGATTTAAATTTAAAAACTTTCATTGTTGATGTAGATGGTGTTCTTACCGATGGAAAATTCTACTATTCATCTGAAGGTAAATTAATGAAAAAATTTGGCCCACACGATTCTGATGGTTTAAAAATGTTGTCAGAATATATTGAAATAATATTTATTACAGCAGATCATCGGGGATTCGATATAACTAAAAAAAGAATTCACGACATTGGATTTGAAGTAGAGTTGGTTTCTGAGAACGATAGAACTGAATGGATAAATAAAAATTATAACTTTAATGAAATATCTTTTATGGGAGATGGATATTATGACATTGAAAGCTTAATTAAATCTAGAATTGGTATTTCTCCTAATAATGCGTTGGATGAAACAAAAGAAGCTTCCGATTTTGTTACAACCAAATCAGGTGGTGAGGGTGCCGTATACGAAGCTTGTAAATATTTAATTAATTTAATTAATGAAACTCAATAAAATTAAAAATTTTTTTTCAATGAAAAATACTTTAGTTATTTTAAATATTTTGGGTGCAATTTTTTCTAAGTATTTAATATTTAATAATAATTTTTTTTATTTGATTTATATAATTCTATTTTATTTTTCATATCGTTATTTATTTAATAATTTTATAACCTCACTATGGATTTTTAATGCAGTTAGTCTTAATACACTCGTTCTTAGAATAGATCCTTTATTTACAACCTCTCAAAATGTTTATTATCCAAAAATTTTATCAAAATTTAATTATGGAAATATACAAAATTTTTGGATTACAGAGGTAGGAGATCCGTATCCTGTATTCTCTCAATTAAATGAAATACTCATTGGTCTATTTGGTCTTAATTCAATAAATTATCTTTTATATGTTGTAAATGTTTTTTTTATTTTTTCTATTTTTAAAATTGCAAGTTTATATTTTGGTAAAAATTTAAACGAAAAAGGCTTTTTAATTGTATTCTTTTTTACAATTCTTCAGATTATTGATAATTTACCTAGTATTTGGATTGATTCGCAAAATCTATTTTTAAAATCAATGTCACACCTATTAGGGGTTTCTAATTTATTTCTTGATGGTGTTTCAGGATTTTCAGAATTTAATTCACGAAGAGCACTAATACCAGCTTCTTTCGACATATTGATAGTTTTTACAATTTATTTGTTTAGTAAAAAAAAATATGTCCAAGGAATTATTTTTGGAATATTTGTTTCTCTTTTTCATTATTTTAGTTTCATAAATCTTTTATTAATAGTTTTAGCTTTATTAATAACAAACTTTATAGTAAAAACAAAAAAAGATAAGCTAGTTTATTTGTTACTGATCATCTTTATGCCTATTGCGACAACGATAATTGCATCTTTGCTTAATTGGCTTGACTCAAATGGAAAAATTTATAATTCTTTACAAATTCTTTATAAAAGAGGAAGTCCAGAATGGATATTAGAACCTTTAATAACAATTGGAAGTTTCTCGGGACCAAATCTTGCAAAAAGTCTTTTTTATTTTCAATACAACTTTGAAAATTTTAAATTCGTAGAAACTTCTCATAATTTAAATTATTTAAATCCAACAGCAGGCTCTTTTATTAGTTATTCAGTTTTCCCCATAGAATTTGTGTTTTTATGTTTATTGGGATTCATAATTTCCAAGAAATTAAACTTTATTTTGATTTCTAATATTATTTTTCTCAACTTTTTGGTAACGAGTGTTTCTTGGGTTTTTCAATCTTATGACAATCTTGGCTTAGCTGCAATTTTACATCCATACAGAGTTTCTGGCATTGCAGTATTTTTGTCATCTTTTTCCATCTTTGTATTTTTAATTTCAAAAATAAATGTAAAAATTTTGAAATCTTTTTCTTTTTTAAGCTTGTTTATAATATTGTTTACACCATTTCTTTCAAATTTTTACAACATAGATGACCCCGATATCAACTTTATTCAGGATAATTTATATGAGTACACAGAGGAAGACTCAGGTGCAGTCATAATTCCACATGAAAAAACTTCTTGGTTGTTAAATTCTGGAGGTATAAATGCCTATTCTTCAAAACTTTTTCCATACGATGTTTCGTATTCAGAAGAATGGATGAATAGATATGCACTTCAGGAAAAAATTTTAAAGGCCAAATCATGTGATGAAGTTGATTTATTGATTGGAAAATCTGGTGTAGACATTAAACTAATTATTTCTAAAATCGAAAATGAGATTTCTAAAATTAAAAATAAATGCAAAGTCGATATAGTTGTATATCAAGATTAGATAATAGCTATTTCATATTAAATGATTCAATATCAGACCATTGAACTTTTCCATTTATGTGAATATTTTGTAGTCCCCAATGCCCAAGAGAGAACAAAAATTTAGAATACGGGTGATGATGTAATGGAGCAATATTTAAAAATATTAGACTGCATAGGAGCTCAACTTTGTACAGGTCAAATTCTTTACCAACAATCCATTTTTTAAATACGTTTTCAATATTTTTTATTTTCTCTTCTCTAAAAATATTAATATTTTTTTTATTTTCACTTTCTGTAATTGAATATTTACCATTAACTATTGAGGGGTGGGGAACAATAATACCATGAAGTAACTTAGCAAGGTCATAGTAAATATCACCATATTCAATTATCCCTCCAAAATCTTGTCTCCAATCAAGAAATGTAAATTTATTATTTTGGTCGTTGTAAATTATGTTTTCAAAATGGAGATCACCATGGAATCTTGAAGGAATTCCATTTATAAGATTTTTCCATTCAACAGAATCTAGAAGTTCATAAATAGGTAAACAAATTGTATTATTTAGATTATATTCATTTATATCCTCAGGATATCTATCTAAATAATTATTTACCCTTTCGTATGTTTTGTCTTTGTAAAACTCTGAACAAACACTATTAAATTTAATTAGTTCTTTATCATTTAATTTTTTAGTTTTCCAAAAATTATCCAAAACACTCTGTAATTCTTCAAAAATATTTTTTGTTATCTTTTTTGAGAGTACGTCTCCTTCAACATATTCATAAACATACATGTTTTCAGAAAAATTTGTTACTTCTGGTACAAATCCTTTAAGTATTTTTTCTCGAGCCACTCTTTTTGTTATAAAATCTTTGTCAGATGAAAATTTTATAACTTTTTTATTTGTAAACCAGATTTTTTCATTTTCTTTTGGAAGAACACTTACTTCATTAGTTTTAAATTCTTTTCTTGCTTTTGACAATTGGTATGGATTTCCTGTATCAAACCATGAAAATTGGAGCCCTTTAAAATTCATATTTGTCAGATCAAAGCCAGCAACCTCTCCCATAGCCCTTGTTTTGATTGTTGCATTATCAAAGTTTTCCCAAAAGAATTTAAAATCTTTTATACCTGCGAGACCTATATATGCTTTTTGACTTTCAGAAGCTAATTTTTCGTGTATCTCTTTAACTTCGCTTTTCTGATCGATAGTAAGAGTTCTATAACTACTATTGTCTTTAACATAATCCCAACCTAACCAATTAGAATTTAAATCAAAGGAAAATGAATTTGTAATAGTATCACATGAACAAAACACAAAGGGTTCTTGAAGATATTCTTTAGTTAAGCTAAGCGTTTTACCCAAACTTGATTCAGGACCTTCATAAGGATCAATATCAACAGTCGTAATGTTTAAATCTGAATGTGCAAACTTAAGATAATTTTTTACTTCTTTTCCCTTATGTCCAACAGGAATTATGAACCTTGCTTCTTTATCAAAATTTTGAATAATATGGGAAATTATTGGCGTGTTGTTAATTTCCACCAAAGATTTGTTTACATATTTAGTAGCAATTCCTAATCTTGAGCCAGTACCAGCAGTTGGAATGCAAACAGTGTAAGGCATAATTAATATGATAAGATAGTAAGTAATTAATTACACATAGAAAGAAAAATATTTATGTATAAAAAAATAGAGAAACCATGGGGATACGAAGAACTGATTGAATTAAATAAAAATTATGCTGTAAAGTTTTTATTTATGAAAAAAGGTCATCAGTGCAGTCTTCAACATCATGAATTAAAAACTGAAACCCTTATGGTACTTGATGGAGAATTAGAAGTATTTTTTAATGATGAATGGAAAACTTATAAAAAAAACGAATATCTAACAATTCAACCTAACGAAATACACAGAATGAAAGCAGTAAACGAAGATTGCCTTTATATGGAATGCTCTACAATTGAACTTGATGATGTTGTTAGACATGAAGATGATTTTGAAAGAAATTAAATTTTATTTAAAGATTAGTTTTAAGTTTTCAATTCCGACGTTTTTTATAAATTTATTCACTAATGTAAATTGATTTTTATGAAAAGTTTTATCTAAAGCGTCAAATAATTTATTTACATCTTTTTCGGAGGTAATTAGCGAAGGTGAAATAGCAAGACACACTTTTTTATTATCTGTAAAGTATGTCAAAATATTATGCTCACTATAGAGGTGGTCTATTAAAGCACCAACATACAATTTTTTAAAAAACTTTTTATCTAAATTTTGAAAAATTTTCTCTAATTGTTTGTAGACTTCTGGAAGTTCAAACTCTAATCCATATAATGCCCCCATGCCGGCAAATGAATAGAAAAATTTATATCTCTCAGAAAGTTTTTTAAATCCTGTTTCTAGAAGGTTTTGTAAATTTCTTGATTTTTTCTCGAACTCTTCTTCCAATGCTATCTCTATTGCAACAATTGCAGTAAGGGTTTCCTCTCCGAAGGCATTGTAGGTTGTGGAATGCATAAGTGCATCATTTGTATTTCCATAAGACATGTTAAATAAATCTTTAGTAGTTGTATAACCACTAATTGAGGACTTACCTCCACCAAAAGACTTAGAATATACAACAACATCTGGGACTGCTGAAGTTCTCATAAAATTAAATAAAGGTCCAGTTTTAAAAAATCCTGTATAAATTTCGTCGAATATTAAAGGTATAGAGTATTTATCTGAAATTTCTCTTGCTTTTATAAGAAAATCATCACTTGTTAATGCAAATGATGAAGCTGAAAATGGCTCAACCAAAATGGCAAAAATACTACTATTTCCAGAATTGTCTAAAGAGCTTTCTACTATAGATTTAAGGTTTGTTGAGTTATTAAATTTAAATATTTTATTTTCTAGCAATTGAGGAAATTTATATGTCATTTCATCTGAATTAGACACACTCAGAGCTCCCATTGTTTTTCCATGAAATGACCTATCAGAACTCAACACGACATTCCTTTTATTATTAAATGACTTATGACATATTTTTAATGCACCCTCAATCGCCTCTGCACCTGAATTGCAAAAGTAACTAATATCTAAATTACTTGGAAATAATTCAGCAATATTTTTACTTAAAGCTGCAACATATGGAGATAAATATAACTTAGAAACCTCCATGTGTTTATTTTTTTGGAATTTAGTTCTAGTTTCTAAAATCTTTGGATGATTATGGCCATGGTTTAACACACCAAGACCACCAGTAAAGTCTTTAATTATTTCTCCATTTGCTAAAGTAATATTGATACCTGCAGCTTTTATTGGGACACTTTTATTTGTTGACAAACCAGCAAATAATTTTGCCTGCTGTGGATTAACAAAATCTTTATATAGAGATAAAATTTCTGAATATTCAAGGGATTTTATATCTGTACTTTTAATCATTTTTAATTAATTGTAGATTTGTAAAAAAAATAATAACAAGTGAAATTGTACAGCTCATTATGAACATATAAATTGTTTGTATATTAAACAAATTAAAAATAATAACAAAAAAGATAAAACCAATAAATAAACTATATGCGATATATTTTGTTTTTCTTAAAACAATTAAGTAAAAAGCGGATGTTTTAGTTAACAAAATAATTACTGAAATTAGTGACACAAAAAAAGTATCTTGTTTTGACAAACTATATCCATCAAAAAATATCAACTTAATTATGTCATTCCCAATTACATAAGAAAAAACTAGATAAAAACTAGCTAGGAACATAGCCAACAGTGATCCCTCAAAAATCTTTTTGATACTGAAGTTGGATTTTTCAGAAAATTCTTTTGTTAATTTTGGTAAATACAAAAACTGGATTGGAGCTAAACAAAATTGCAGTATTTGAGCATAAGCTTGAGCAAAAAATATATCCGTTGATATAAATATGGCATCCTTGTTTTTTAAACTTTCTGTGATTGGTAATCCGTATAAATAGAAAATACAAATAAAATTTTGAATAGTTAAGTTAATGTAAGAACTAATTTTTTCTTTATCATTTTGATTAATTTTTATTTTTATTTTACTTTTTAAAACAAAAATAATTAGTGCAAAACTTGGAGCAATACTAAATCCAATAATAAAACTATCAAGTGAATTAAAACTGTAACCGAGGGCAATGACAAAAACAACTTTCATTAAACCATCTGTAATTTTCAAATAACCATAGCTTTTGAATTTGTTTGTAAAACTCGTAAATCCGAATATCTCAAATTGTATTGAATACGATAATGCATAGACAATTGCAAAAAATATAAAAGCATTATTTAAGCCAGTATTTTGAAAAATATATAACAAAAACGGAAGAATAAATAATAAGGAAATGATCGAAAACTTAAATGAACTGTATATATTAAATCGTTTACTGTTGGTACTTTGTCGAGTCTGTTCAAGCCCTGCAAACAAACCAAAAGAAACTATTGAAATAATGCTGTAATAAAGTGTTAAATCGGAGTATTCTCTTGGAGTCAAATAATTTTCAACAAGCCTTAGAGAAACTAGTATTAATAATCCTTCTATAAATAGTGCGCCAAAAATAAAAATTAAAGATTTATTTTTGTTAGTAATTAGTTTTAATTGTCTTAAATTCATAATTTTTAAAATTTGAATAGTCCTTTTTTAAAATCTTTTTAGCAAATAAAAAATCAAAAACAATAGAAAGCATCTCTTTTAAATGGTTAAAAAGATTCAATGAAGATTTCTGATTTGTTACTTTTAAAGGCGATGGAAAGTATTTAAAAGTCAAACCTTTATTGATTTGATGAATTAACAAGTAGTAATTAAAAGTTAGACCATCTGCACACTTTAAAATAAATTCTATATGTTCTGGATTTAACCTGTAAAAATTTGTACTTGAACCTAAGTCCTGAATTTTTCGCATTAATAAAATAGAAAATATATAATTAAATACAATATTTCCAATATATTGTATCTTGCTGTAGTTTTCGTTTTTTGCTCCATGCATAAATCTTGAACCTAATAGCATATCAAAATTGCCCCAGTGCTCTTTAGCTTGAATGAAATTATTAATATCAGCTTTTCCTGAACCATGATGAATTAAGAGATAATCATATTCATGTTTGAAACCGTAACTGAAAGCAATTTTTGATGATCCACCCAGGTTATAGTTCTCTGAGTTTTGAATTAATTTTATTTTAAGATCAATTTTATCTATTGCGTCTGAAACTAGCTCTAAACTATTGTCACTACTTCTATTATCAATAACTAATACACTACTATTTGGAGGCAGATCTAGTTTTGACATTATTTTTAACTGCTCAATAGTAAAAGGCCCACAGTTATACATAGGGACTGCTATTAAAGTAGTGGTGTTATTTTCAGACACCCTGTTATCATACTTTGAAAAGGAATCTTTAATTATGAAAAATAAATTAAAAAACGTAATACAGGTTTATTATCAATCTTTTATTGCAAATAAACCTGAACTTTTGACAAGCATTCTGACTGAAGATGTTTATTTGCGTGATTGGGAGATTGAAAAACGCGGAAAGAAAGAAGTAATTGAAACTAGTAGTGAGATAATGAATTTACCAAATTTTTATATTGATATTCTTAATGAAATCTATGAGGGTGAATTTGCAGCTGTTGACATAATAGTAAAAGTTAATGACGAAACATTAAAGGTGATAGACCTTTTTGAATTTGAGAATTATAAAATTAAATCTATAAAAGCCTATAAAGGCTAGAAAATATCTATATATGAACATGAGTGATCAACCTCCACCACCAACTAAGACTCGACTCTCAGGCTGGAGCGGCTATCTTAAAGAAGTCTCTGAAATTAACTATGTAAACAAAGAATTAATTCAAGAGATGATTGCAAATAATAACGAAAAATATATTGCAAGAGGTCATGGCTGTAGTTTTGGAGATCAAGCAATTTTAAAGTCAGGTATAGTTTTAAGCACAAATAGATTAAAAGAAATTAAATGGATTACGGATGAAATTATTAGTGTTGAATCTGGAGTTGAGCTAAGAGAGCTTCTCTCAGAACTTCTTCCTAGAAATAAAACATTGATTGGAATTCCTGGAGGGCTTCAAATAACTATTGGTGGCGCTATATCAAACAATATACACGGCAAAGATCATTGGAAAAATGGTAATTTTTCTGAAAATATAGTATCTGTTACTTTTATCGATCAAGATGGTACAAAACACAAAGTCTCAAAAAAAGATGAAGTTTTTAAATATTTAGTTGGAGGAATGGGATTATTTGGTTTAATAATTTCTGCTGAGCTAAAAACTCATGATATTAAAAGCCCCTGGGTAAGAGAAGATACGATTCGACTAAATTCAAAACATGATTTTGAAGAATTCTTTACTTCCATTAAAAGCAATACACTAGATGTTGACTATGCAGTAGCTTGGTTAGACTTTTCAAATAAAAAACATCTTGGAAGGGGGATTGCTCTAACGGGAAAATTTATTGAGGGAAAAAAAGTAACTAAAAAGTATGTTGAAGAAAAAACAGAATTTAATAAATATGTTTTTAACTATTTTCACCACAATTATTTTTGGACAATAGCAAGACCTTTTTACAGGAGACCAATTCTAAATTCATTAAGTTTAATGAAATATAAATTAACGAAACAAGTCTCTAGTTCTGATATTTTTTATACAGATTATATGTGGATTGATAACAAGCTTATTCCCGAATATAGAAAAATATATAAGCCTAAAAACTTCATAGAGATACAGCCACTAATCTCTACTAGTGATGGTTATGATAAATTTTTTGCATTATTAGATTATTTAAAATTAAATCACTTGGAACCGTTATTTCCATCCGTAAAAATTCATAAAGAACATGAAAGTTTATGGACTTTTGCAGGAAATGGATTATCAATTTGCATTGATATTCCTGTGGCTAGAAAAAATTTTACGAAAACAGTTAATGAATTGTATGAATTCTTAATCGATATTGATGCACGGATATACTTAGCAAAAGACTCAACTTTAGATAAAAAATATACAAATAAATTAGCACCCGGATTTAATGAATTAATTGTAAAATCGAATGAACTAGGTTTCAGTAATAAGTTTGATTCCGATATGGCTAAAAGGCTTACAGATTAGTTATAATCTATTTATTTTAATATCTTTAAACAAAACATTAAATACCCTGCCTATAAGATAAAAGAAATAAATGTCTAGCGCTATTCTCATTCTTGGTATGTCAATTGTTACCAGAACTAAAATAAGTAAGAATAAAATAACA
>MDTB01187551.1_pt1 | contig 20848 bp, 22 predicted proteins | sample 811161 | NCBI WGS metagenome assembly MDTB01 (sample SAMN05326650, study PRJNA326480) | marine metagenome | isolation source: seawater | place: Mediterranean Sea | collected 2009
ATATCTGAAAATTCAGATTTTAAATCAGGTAAGTCAGATCCACCTGTTCCAGCAAGCGACAAATTAAATTCTTTAGAATTTGAATTACCAAACTTAACGTCTCCGCTCTGGGCCATGAAGCCATCGATTACTCTGTGAAATACAACGCCATTGTACAAACCTTTTTCTGCTAACTCCTTAAATCTCTTAACATGATTAGGTGCTGCATCTTCATAAAGTTCAATTTCTACTTCGCCATCTTTTAATTTAAGTATCATATTATCCTCCGCTTTTAGGTTGTTAGAAAAATTTATTAACAAAAAAAAAAATAAAATAACTTTTTTCATTCAAGTTTATTTTTAAGTTCTTTTATAACTGACTTTGTTAAAAATTTATCTATTTTACCATTTAATTTAGCTATTTCTTTAACAAATTTAGATGAAATTATTTGATTTTCAACATCAGACATTAAAAATATTGTTTCTATTTTTTCATTTAACTTTTTATTCATACCGGCTAATTGAAATTCATATTCAAAATCTGATACAGCTCTTAAGCCTCTTATAATAACCTTAGCATTAAATTTTTTGCACAAATTAATAGTAAGAGAATTAAAAGGTATAACTATTATTCTTTTTTTATTTAATTTTAAATCTTTAAACAATGAGTTTCTTATTATTTCAACTCTTTCATCTGCGCTAAATAAATAATCTTTATTTATATTTTCAGCCGCAGCTACAACTACTTTATTAAAAATTTTTAATGATTTTTGTATGACATCTATATGTCCGTATGTTATTGGGTCAAATGTTCCTGGGTAGATTGCTGTACTCATAATTATTGCATATTATTATCTATTTTAATTACCGAGACAACCTTTTCTTCTCCTTTTAATTTTTTTATCCTCACACCCTGAGTATTTCTTCCAGCTGTTCTTATTTCGTTTACTGCACAACGCATAATGCTACCTTTGTCAGTCGATAAAATAATTTCATCTTCGTTTTCAACTACTATGCTTGATGCTACATTCCCATTTCTTGGAGATTTTATAATACCAATTATTCCCTTTCCGCCTCTATTAGTAACTCTATAATCAAAATAAGATGTTCGTTTTCCATAGCCATTCTCTGAAACTGATAATATAAATTTCTCTAGACCTTTTTTTAATTTTTCATCTTTTTTTATCTTTTGTAAGTCAGTCTTGCTATTGTCTAAAATTGATAATGATATTATTTCATCTCCATCAGCCAATTGCATACCTCTAATACCTTTTGAAGATCTTCCCTTAAATAACCTTAATTTACTCGACATAAACCTTATGCATTTGCCATATTTAGAGCTTAATAAAATATCTTGATTATCTTGACATATTTTAACCCCTACAATTTTATCATTCTCCGATAATTTCATAGCTATTTTCCCAGCAACATTAATATTTATAAAGTCTTCTAAAGAATTTTTTCTTACATTGCCTTTTGAAGTAACAAATATAATCTTTAAGTTTTTCCACTCATTTTCATCTTCAGGAAGAGGCATTATCGAACTTATCGAATGGTGATTTTTAAGAGGTAAAATGTTAAATATCGACTTTCCTTTTGATGCAGATGTCCCTTCGGGTATTTTATATGCCTTTATTTTATAAACTAGTCCTTGAGTGGAAAAAAAAAGCATTGGTGTATGAGTGTTCGCTGTAAAAATTTGTACAACAAAATCTTCATCTCTAGTTGTTATTCCCGTTTTACCCTTTCCGCCTCTTTTTTGGGCTTTTAAGGAAGTCAAAGGACTTCTTTTAATGTAACCTTTGTTAGTAATATTTAATACCACCGACTCTTTTTGTATGGTCTCTTCTATATTGTAATTCAACACCGCATCTATAATCTTAGTTCTTCTTGGTACTGAAAATTTATCTTTTATCAAATTTAATTCATTTTTAATCAATTTATTTAATTCTTTTTTGGAATTTAATATCTTATTAAGATCTATAATTAATTTACTTAATTTATTAATTTCATTTTCTATTTCTGATATTCCAAAAGCTGTTAATTTTTGAAGTCTTAATTCTAATATTGCAATAACTTGTTGGTCTGATAATGAATATGAAAAAACATTTTTTTTCTTTTCGATTAAAGATACTAATTTGCTACTTTTTTTAATTTTCCATTTTTTATTGGATAAATTCTTTTTTGCCTCATCATTATTCTTTGAATTTTTTATAATTTTTATTATGGCGTCAATATTTTCAACTGCTGTGGCTAGTCCTATTAATATATGAGCTCTCTCTTCAGCTTTCTTCAAGTCAAATTTTACTCTTTTTAAAACAGTTATTTCTCTAAATTTTAAAAACTCAGATATAAATTCTTTAAGGTTTAGTATTTTTGGTTTGTTATCTACTAAAGCTAAAGTATTAAAACCAAAAGAACTCTCCACATTTGTTAACTTATAAAGTTGTCTCCTTATGGTTTCAGGTTCTACACCTCTTCTTAACTCAATTACAATTCTAATACCCTCGCGATTTGACTCATCTCTGATATCACTTATACCTTCAATTTTTTTATCTCTAGCCAACAAAGCTATTTTTTCATTTAGAACAGATTTATTTATTTGATATGGAATAGATTTAATGACTAGTATTGATCTCCCATTTTTTTTTTCTTCAAATTCAATTTCTCCTCTAATTTTAAAAGATCCTCTTCCTTTGTTATATCCTTGTTTAATAAAATCTTTTCCTATAATTAAACCGCCAGTAGGAAAATCTGGACCAGGTATATGTTTCATTAACTGTGTAATTGTAATATTTTGATTGTCTATTAATGCGTTTGTTGCATCTATCACTTCTCCAAGATTATGAGGGGGGATACTGGTTGCCATACCAACGGCTATCCCACCAGCTCCGTTTACTAAGAGATTAGGATATTGAGAAGGAAGAACAGTAGGTTCTTTTTCTGTCTCATCGTAATTATTTCTAAATGAAACCGTGTCTTTTTCTAAATCCTCAGTTAAATATTGAGATATTTTTCCTAACTTAGTCTCTGTATATCTCATCGCTGCTGGAGGATCGCCATCTATTGAACCAAAGTTTCCTTGTCCTTTTAATAGAGGCACGCTCATAGAAAAATCTTGTACAAGTCTCACTAGAGCATCATACACAGCTTGATCTCCATGAGGGTGATATTTACCAATTACGTCTCCTACTATCCTAGCTGATTTTCTAAAGTTTTTTGCCCAATCATATCCACCTTTGTACATCGCATAAATTATTCTCCTATGAACAGGTTTAAGACCATCTCTAACATCAGGAAGTGCTCTACTAACAATTACACTCATTGCGTAAGAAAGATACGAAGAACTCATTTCATTTCTTACTAATATCGGTTTTGTGTTATTGTTAATTTTGGTATCTGTTTTTTCCATATATTAAAATGGAATTTCGTCGTCTAAATCATTTTTATCCTGATTTAAATTATCTTCTGGAAGAGAACTTTTGTTTTCTGAGACTAAGTTAGATTCAGAATTTTTATTTCCCCTGCTGTCTAACATCGTTAAATTTGAATTATAGCCTTGCAAAATTATTTCTGTGGAATATTTATCTTGGCCTGTACTTTCGTCTTTCCATTTACGAGTGCTTAATTGACCTTCGATGTAAATATTTGCCCCTTTTTTTAAATATTGTTGAACCACACCGACTAGTCCTTCATTAAAAATTACAACACGGTGCCATTCTGTTTTTTCTTTTTTTTCACCGGAATTTTTGTCTTTCCAGGTCTGACTAGTAGCAATGCTGAGTCTTGCGACGTTTTTTCCGTTAACCATTTGTTTAATCTCAGGATCTGCCCCTAATCTACCTATTAATTGAACTTTATTTAGACTGCCGGCCATATAAATTTTTTTGAATAGTTGTTGATTTATAATTATATTAATGAATTATTTATATCATAAATGAATGTATATTATAAGTCGTTTATTAAATGTGTTAACAAAATATGCTTAAAAAAATCGTTATAAAAGGGGCAAAAGAACATAACTTAAAAAATGTTTCTCTTGAAGTACCAAAAGACAAATTGGTGGTGATAACAGGTCTGTCTGGTTCGGGTAAATCTTCGCTTGCATTTGACACTATATATGCTGAAGGACAAAGACGGTATGTTGAAAGTTTATCTGCATATGCTCGTCAATTTCTTGATAAAATGAAAAAACCGAATGTTGATTTTATTGAAGGTTTAAGTCCTGCAATTTCAATAGAGCAAAAAAATACTTCAAAAAATCCTAGATCAACAGTAGCAACCGTGACAGAAATCTATGATTATATGAGAGTTCTTTTTGCGAGAGCAGGTGTCCCCTATTCGCCTTTTACTGGAAAACCCATCGTATCACAATCCGTGAGCGATATGGTAGATAAAATAAAAGTTCTTCCAAAAAGTAATACAATACATCTATTAGCTCCTATTGTGAGAGGGCGTAAAGGTGAATATAGAAAAGAAATTTTAAATTACAAAAAAAGAGGGTTTCAAAAAATTAAAGTTGATGGAAAATATTATAATATTGATGATTTTCCAAATTTAAACAAAAAATTAAAACACGATATTTCAATAATTGTTGATAGAATAGTAATCAATTCCTCAATAGGTAATAGATTGGCTGATAGTGTTGAAACTGCTCTAAATTTATCTAATGGATTACTTGTAATAGAATACGAAAACGAAAGTTTGCCTAAAAAATTTAGGAAGATTGAAACTATAACTTTTTCATCTAAGTTTTCATGCCCGGAGAGTGGTTTTACGATTGAGGAAATAGAACCAAGGCTATTTTCTTTTAATTCACCTTACGGAGCCTGCGAAGAGTGTGAGGGTATTGGTAGCAATCTTAATGTTGATCCAAAATTAGTAATACAAGATGAAAATAAATCTCTTCAAGAAGGTGCTATTGTGCCTTGGTCAAAAAGCTCAAGTTTATACTATGCTCAAACTTTAGCTTCACTAGCAAAACATTACAAATTTTCTTTAAATGAAAAATGGAAAAAAATACCAAAAAAAATACAAGAAATTATTTTATACGGATCTGATGACGAAGAAATTAAATTTTCATATGATGATAACTACGAGAAATATACAACAAAAAAACCTTTTGAAGGTGTGATTAATAATTTAGAAAGAAGATATTTAGAAACAGATAGTGAGTGGAAAAGAGAAGAAATTGCACAATATCAGTCAGAGTCAAATTGTGATAAATGTAAAGGTTTGCGTTTAAAAGATGAAGCATTGTGTGTAAAGATAAACCAACTAAATATTAGTCAAATAACCCATAAATCAATAGAACAAGCTAAAAAATGGTTTGATGAATTGCCAAATTATCTTGATAGTAAGCAAGTTAAAATAGCTCAACATATTTTAAAAGAAATTAATGAAAGATTAAATTTTTTATTAAATGTTGGATTAAATTATTTAACTCTTTCAAGAGAGTCAGGAACACTTTCGGGAGGTGAAGCTCAAAGAATAAGATTAGCATCACAAATCGGATCAGGTCTTACTGGTGTTTTGTATGTGTTAGATGAACCTTCTATTGGTCTTCACCAAAGAGATAATAAAAAACTTATAACAGCGCTAAAAAAGTTAAGAGATTTAGGAAACACAGTAATAGTGGTTGAGCATGACATTGAAACGATGGAAAATGCAGATCATATTATAGATATAGGCCCTGAAGCTGGACTTAATGGAGGGCAAATAATAGCACAAGGTGAGATGAGAGATATAATAAATGAAAAAGAAAGTATAACTGGATCGTATTTATCAGGAAAAAAAAATATTACAGTTCCTAACAAAAGGCGATTAGCTAAAAACGGTCGTTTTTTAGAAATTAACGGCGCTACTGGAAATAATTTAAAAAATGTAAATCTTAAAATTCCTTTAGGAACTTTTACTTGTGTTACAGGTGTATCAGGAAGTGGAAAATCAACTTTAATCTTACATACTTTATACAATGCTTTAAATTTAATTTTGAATAACAATAAATCAAGAAAAATGCCAAAATCTTTCAAAAATTATAAAGGAACCGAACTTATTGATAAAATTATAGATATAGATCAATCTCCAATAGGAAGAACTCCTCGATCAAATCCCGCAACTTATACTGGAGCATTTGGTCCTATAAGAGATTGGTTTGCAAATTTACCTGAGTCTAAGGCTCGTGGTTATAAAGTTGGAAGATTTTCTTTTAACGTAAAAGGTGGAAGATGTGAAACGTGTGAAGGTGATGGTGTTCTTACTTATGAAATGCATTTTTTGCCTGACGTTTTTATTCCTTGCGATACATGCAAAGGCGCGAGATATAACAGGGAAACTTTAGAAATAAGATTTAAAAATAAAAATATCGCAGATATTTTAGATATGACAGTAGAAGAGGGTTGTGATTTTTTTGAAAATATTCAAACAATAAGATCAAAATTAATTACTCTAAGGCATGTAGGACTTGGCTACATGAAAATTGGTCAACAAGCTACAACTTTATCTGGTGGTGAAGCTCAAAGAATAAAACTTGCAAAGGAATTGTCTAAAAGATCAACAGGTAGAACTTTATATATTCTTGATGAACCAACAACAGGTCTTCATTCCCATGATATTAAAAAATTGTTAGATATATTGCAAGCATTCGTAAATACAGGTAATACAGTGGTTGTTATTGAGCATAATTTAGATGTTATAAAAACTGCTGATCATATAATTGATATGGGTCCAGAAGGAGGAGAATCTGGTGGCGAAATTATAGCGCAAGGAACACCTGAAAACATTTCAACTGAAAAAAACAGTTTTACCGGACAATTTCTAAAGGAAATTATTGACACAAAGAAGATGAAAAAAACTGCATAAAACAAAAAATTATGTTATAAGAATCTATGATAAGTATTTTACAATCTTTATCAAAAACTGTTCACCTGTCATTAGTAATAGCAATATTACTTTTTCTAGGATTATATTTTGGTGGAGACGGATTTTCTTTTGATCAATATTTTTTTAGTTGGCTGTTTAGATACTTGCATGTATTAGCAGGAATAATGTGGATAGGCTTATTATGGTACCTAAACTTTGTCCAAATACCTAGTATGGCAAATATACCTGATGAACAAAAACCCGCAATTAGTAAAGTAATCGCTCCAAAAGTTTTATTTTGGTTTAGATGGGCAGCTTTTGCAACAATTTTAACTGGCTTAATAGTAGCTTATTTAAATGGATATTTACATGAGTCAATGACATTAGGTATTGGAAGCGGTGGAGGAAAAAATACTGCTATAGGAATTGGAATGTGGTTAGGTATAATCATGGCTTATAATGTTTGGTTTATTATTTGGCCAAACCAAAAAAAAGCTTTAGGTATTGTAGAAGTAGTAGCGGAAGAAAAGCCGATAGCTGCAAAAAAAGCAATGCTTACATCTAGAATTAACACACTTTTATCTTTTCCAATGCTGTTAACAATGGTGGCAGCTCAAAATCTTTACTAAAAAATTAAGGAACAATATTTTCTTCTTTTTTTTCAAGTGTTTTCGATGAAACTTTCAAATATTTTAAGATTGGAGAAGCAACAAATATTGATGAATAGGTCCCAACTATAACTCCTAAAATCATCGCAAATGAGAACCCTTTAAGTATTTCACCACCAATAATAAAAATAGAAAATAATGCCAACAAGGTAGTCATTGAAGTGATCAAGGTCCTAGATAAAGTTTCATTAACTGACATATTAGCGATTTGATCTATTTCAATTTTGTTATACTTGGATAGATTTTCCCTTATACGATCGTATATAACTACAGTATCATTCATTGAATACCCTACTATTGTTAAAACTGCAGCAACAATTGATAGATTTATTTCAATTGATAATAACGAGAATATTCCAATTGTGATTAATACGTCATGAAACAATGCAACTATTGAACCTAAACTAAATTGCCATTCAAATCTAAACCAAATATAAATAAGCATCATTAATAATGCTAAACCAATTGAGATAAGACCAGATTTAAGTAATTCTTCACTTACTTTAGGCCCAACACTTTCAACACGTCTTAAATTAATTTCTTGATTTAAATTTTGATCCAATGATGTTTTTATTGTCGAGATAACATCTTTATTATTCTCCACTTTTTTTTTCTATTTTAATAATAAAGTCTCCGACTTCACCAAAATTCTTAACATTGATATCTCCTAGATTTAAGTTGCTTAACGAGTCTCTAATTGCTGAAATTTTGGTATCTTTATTATCCAATCTGATTTCGAGTAAAGTTCCACCCTTAAAATCTATTCCATAATTAAGACCTTTGATAGATATCAATAATAGACTAATTAAGGTTAGGATTATTGATATTAAATTAAACTTTCTAAAAAATTTAGCAAAATTTAAATTGTGTTTCATATTTTTACATTGTTTCTATTTTTAAGAACATAATAAGAAGTTAGATGTCTCGCTATAAAATAAGCTGAGAAGAGGGTGGTTAATATTCCTATACCTAAAGTAACCGCAAATCCTTTTACAGGGCCTGAGCCGAAAAAAAATAAAATAAATGTTGCAAGTAAAGTAGTGATATTTGCATCAAGCACAGTTATTTTTGCTCTACTGTAACCCATGTCAAATGCGTGTATAACTGATTTCTCAGTTTTCATTTCCTCTCTAATTCGCTCAAATATAAGAACATTAGCATCAACGGCCATACCAACAGTTAAAATTATACCTGCTATACCAGGTAAAGTTAAAGTTGCTTCTAAAATTGTTAAAACACCAATTAACATTAATAAATTTGAAATTAGAGAAACATTAGCAATGAATCCAAAAAATCTATATTTATAAAACATATATAAAACTACCAAAATAAAACCGACAACTAATGAGATTGATCCTGAGGTTATTGAGTCTTTTCCTAAATCAGGTCCAACTGTTCTTTCTTCAACAATATTTATAGGTGTAGGCAAAGCTCCAGATCTTAATAGTAGAGACAAATCAGTAACTTCTTGAAAATTGAAATTTCCAGAAATTGTTCCACTGCCAGCGGTTATAGCTTCACGGATTACAGGAGCGCTAATTACTTTATTGTCCAAAACTATTGCAAGTCTTTTACCAATATTATCGGTTGTTACTTTACCAAATTTTTTTGCACCATATCTGTCTAACGTAAAAGAAACTATAGGTTCATTAGATTGGTTATCTACCCGTGGTTGAGCATCAACCAAATTTTCACCACTCATTATAATTTGTTTGTTAACTATTAATTCTGATCCATCTTCAGATAACATTTTTTCTGAACCAAATTCATTTTCTGCATTAGTGACTAATCTAAAAGTAAGTTTAGCTGTTTTACCTAGTAAATTTTTTATTCTTGAAGGGTCATTTAATCCTGGTAATTCCACAACTATTCTTTTTTCCCCTCTTTGAACTATTGTAGGTTCTTTCGTACCTAAGTCGTCAATTCTTCTTCTAACAATTTCAATAGATTGTTTTACGGCTGAGTTATTAAGTAAAAGTAAACCATATTTAGAATGATTAATTTGATAGTTTTCGTTTTTAATTTTAACATCAAATTGATGAGTTCTGTACTGATCAATGTATGGATTAATCAAATTGTTTTTTTTAGAATAAAAAGTGTTCTCAAATTTTTCTTTTTGGTTTGCGCTCATTTTAAAATTTATAGAATATTGGTTAATATTGAATGAATTAAAATCAAAATTATTTGATTTTAAAAACTTTTTAAGTTCTAAGACTTTATCTTGTAATCTTTCTTGAATAAGAGATCTTGTATCAACTTCAAGCAATAAATAAGAACCACCTTGTAAATCTAAACCTAAATTAATTTTTTTTTGCAAAAAAGGTTTCTCGCTAGAAATAATATTAAAAAAAGCAAAAGTGGACAGTATAATAAAAATAAAATATATGGATATTATTTTTGATTTTGTGAAATTAAGCACAAAGACCTTTTACTTTTTTTGATCTTCTTTTTTAAGTAAACTTGTAATGGTAGATTTTATAATTTGTACTTTAAAATTTTCTCCTAAAATGACGTCAATTTTATCATCTTCGTGAACTTTATCTACTATCCCTATAATACCACCGGAAGTTATAACCTCGTCTCCTCTCTTAAGACCTTGAACCATTGCTCTGTGATCTTTTACTCTTTTTTGTTGTGGTCTTATTAAAAAGAAGTAAAAAATTACAAATATTAGTATTAGAGGTATAAATTGTGCAAATCCTTGAGTATTCATTTTATTGAATAATTATATTAAAAGACATTTTTAAACAAGATATTTATAATTAAATTTTCTCCATATTATCCATGTATTTTTTTAATGGATCAGGAATTGTTATACTTCCGTCTGAATTTTGATAATTTTCCATTAAAGATATCATTAATCTTCCAGTGGCTAATCCAGAACCATTTAAAGTTCCTATAAAATCGTTATCTTTGTTATTTTTATATTTGGTTTTCATTCTTCTTGATTGAAAAGTGCCACATGAGGAACAGCTAGATATTTCTCTGTATTTATTTTCAGAAGGTATCCAGGTCTCTATATCAAGAGTTTTTTCTGCACTAAAACCCATATCTCCTGATGACAAAAGTACAATTTGATAAGGAATGTCTAATTTTTTTAAAATTTCCTCAGCACAACTTAACATTCTTTCTAGTTCATCTTTACATTTGTTTGGTTCTACCAAGCTAACAAGTTCAACTTTATAAAATTGGTGTTGTCTCATCATCCCTTTTGTGTCTTTGCCATAAGAGCCAGCCTCTCTCCTAAAGCATGGTGTGCTTGCAACAAATCGTAAAGGCAGTTCTTTAATATCTATAATTGACTCTCTAAATAAATTAGACAAAGGCACTTCAGCAGTGGGAATCAAATATTTTTTACCTTCTTTTTTATCAGAAATTATTTCGTATTGATCGTTTTCAAATTTTGGAAGTTGTCCAGTACCAAACATGGTTTCTTGATTTACTATAAGCGGTGGTGAAACTTCAGTATATTTAAATTTTTTTGTATGAATATCTAGCATGAAGTTTATAAGAGCTCTTTCTAATAAAGCTAACTTATCTTTTAAAACCACAAATCTTGAACCTGATAATTTGGACCCAATTTCGAAATCCATCAAGTTTTTTCCTAAAATATCGTGCGATTTTATTTTAAATTTAAATTCTTTTATTCGACCATTTTTTTTTATAATTTTATTTGATTTTTCATCAACACCAATAGGCACATCATCTAATGCTACATTAGGAATTGAAGATACAATAATATTAATTTTTTTTTGTAAAATTTTTTGTTGTTCGTCAAATTTTTTTATATTACTTGATAATTTTTTTGATTTTTCAAAATTTTTTGAATCTTTACTTTTTGATAAAATCTTCTTTTCTTGTTCTAGTATTTCTTTTTGTTTAATTAAATCTCTATTATTGATATCGAATTCAAGTAATTCTTTGAAATTAACAGATGCATTTCTATCTTTAATTTTTTTCTTAAAAAATTCAATATTTTTCCTTATATCTTTTAAATTATGCATTTTTCTTTTTTTCTATAAATTTAACAGTTATAATTGATAATTCATATAACAGTAATAGTGGCAAAGCTAAACCTATTTGAGTGATTGGATCTGGTGGTGTTAATATTGCTGCAGCAGCAAAAATTATAACAACAACGTATTTTCTTCTCTCTTTTAGATAATTGGAATCTACAATTCCCACTCTTGCTAATAAACTTAAAACGACTGGAAGTTGAAAACTAATTCCAAAAGCAAAAATTAATCTCATTATTAATGATAAATATTCGTTAACTTTAGCTTCCAATTGAATCGCTAAAGAATTACTGTCTTGAATACTTTCGAAACCAATAAAAAACTTTATAGCTAGAGGCATTATAAAATAATAAACTAGCATACCTCCAAAAATAAAAAGAACTGGTGTTGCTACTAAATATGGTAATAACGCTTTTTTTTCATTCGAATACAATCCTGGTGCAATAAATTTCCAAATCTGAACTAAGAATATTGGACTTGAGATAAACAAAGAAGCAAAAAATGCGACTTTTAAATAAGTTAAGAATGCTTCATGTAATGCAGTATAAATTAATCTTCTATTAAGATTTTTTTCTAATACAGTCTCTGTGTAAGGTTGGACAAGAAACTTATAGATGTTTTCTGAAAAAAAATAACAAATAATGAATGTAATAAATAAAAAAATAAATGATTTTAATAATCTAGATCTTAATTCAGTTAAATGACTAACAAAAGTATTTTTGCTCTCTGATTTTTTATCATTCATCTTTTTTATTATCTTTCTTATTGTCCTTCTCTTCTAAGTTTGTAATTTCATTTACATTTTTCTGTACATCAGAAAAAAATCTTTTAAAGGAACCCACCCAGGAACCTATTTTATTCAAAACTATTGGAAAATCTTTTGGTCCAATTACGAGAATTGCAACTATTATTATTACAAGTAATTCAAACCAACCAATCTGTGGCATTTAAATTAATTACTATTAGGATTATCTTTGTCTTCAGTATCTTTAGTTGATGATTCTGAATTGTCTGAGATACCTTTTTTAAAACTTTTAATACCTTTTGCAACATCTCCCATTAAACCTGAGATTTTTCCTCTACCGAATAGTAGTACTACAAGCACGACTACAATTGCAATTTGCCAAAAACCTATACTCATAAATCATTTATATACAAAAAATTTAATTAAATAAATAACTTTATTCACTCAATTTATCGTTATCATCGATGGCTGTTTCTATGTCAGAATAGATATCTTCGTTCGACTTTGATGATTGTTCAGAAAAAAACTTGCTAGTTCCAAAGATTGAAGAATTAATATTAGATGTGTCTATCAATCCTGCAGATCCGAGTTCTTCAATATTTGGTAAATCTGATAATTTTCGAATATTGAAATGGTTTAAAAAATTTTCAGTCGTCACATATTGAATTGGTTTGCCAGGAATATTTTTTCTACCAGAAGGTCTTACCCAATCAAGTTCCATTAATATTTCAATGGTATTAGAACCAAAAGCTACTCCTCTTATCTGTTCAATTTCTGATCTAGTCACTGGTTGGTGATAAACAATAATAGATAAAGTTTCAATTGTTGCCTTTGAAAGTTTTCTTTGAGTCGATTTTTGCAAAGCCATTGTATTAGAGAGGTCTGCTGCTGTTCTAAAGGACCATTTATTTCTTATACAAATTAAATTTATTCCCCTTCCTTTAAAATCATTTTGAATTTTTTCTAATATCTTTTTAATATCAACTTTAGTTTCTAATCTTTTTTCAATCGTCTCTAAATCTAGAGGTTCAGCTGCAGCAAATAATATAGCTTCAATTTTTCTTTCAATTTTTGAAATTGAAGAAGGAAATTTAATAATATTATTTTTTTTCTTTGTCATTTATTTTTTTTAATTAAAATTTTTTCAAATTTTTTCTTTTGCATCATAGATATTAGCCCCTCTTTAGTGAGTTCTAAGCTAGCGGCAAAAATTCCTGATAAACCTGTTCTTTTTTTTTGTTTGTCTTGTCGATAATTTTCAGGAATTAAATCACATAAATCCTTCCATTCGGTAAGACTTTCAAGTTTATTTTTAATATTACTTATGCCTTGTTCGGTACTTAATACTGGTAATTTTGGAATATTAATTCTTTGGAAAGATTTTTGCATGTTGATATTAGCATAAGTTTTGAGTAGTTCATATAAACTAACATCGTATATGGGTGTGTATATAGATTTAATGCCTCCTCTCATTCCTCTAAAAAAAATATCTCTACCTATTCTTTTCTTTTTTAACAACTGGTCAGACAATAATCTAATTAATTCTAATTTCTTTAATTGTAATTTTAATTTTTCAGCCACTTCTGAAGCTTTAAAGTCATCATCTTCATCATCGGGCAACAATAGTTTTGACTTTAAGTAAGCTAACCATGTAGCCATAAGCAAGAATTCTGAGGCAGTTTCTAAATTTAAGTTTTGATTATTTTTTATAAATTCTAAAAATTGATCTGCTAACTTAGTTATAGAAATATTATTAAGATCCACTTTTTGATTTTTAGCTAAATCCAATAATGTGTCCAATGGTCCACTATAATTGGGAATGCTTACTGAAAAAGGTTTATTCATTTGCGACTCCATTATAAATATTAACCTAAAAATTTGTAAAATTCTGATGTTTTTTTTGATGTAAATGCATCTATAGGTGGAATTTTTTTTAGTAATTTTAATGAATCTCTGTAATTGCCTTTGCAATATAAAGCTAAATTACATCCTGCATCAATTGCTTTGATAGCACTTTCTACAATTTCATATTTCAGTGCTTTCATATTTATATCGTCAGAAATAATGATACCTTTGTATCCTAATTTTTTCCTAATTATATTATTTATAATTTTTTTAGAATGCGTAGCACAATTTGTTTTATCTATATGATTAAAAAGAACATGTGCTGTCATTGCAAAATGTGAATTATTATTTTTAAAACATTTAAAATCATTATTTAGCAAATAATTTAAACTTTTATTTACTATCGGCAAACTTTTATGTGAGTCCAAATTTGCTAATCCATGACCAGGAATATGTTTAATTACAGTTGCTATTTTATTTTTTTTATATGTTTTAATGCAAACACTTGCCAATGATTTTATTGTATTTATATTTGAAGAATATATTCTATTCCTTAAAAAATTATTGGTGATCTTGTGTAATCTATCCATAATTGGGACTGTATTTATGTTAATCCCCAGTGATTGAAAAATTGCACTAATTTCATTTATATAGTGTTTGTATATATTTATACATATTCTAGGACTATCTTTAAAAAGTTGGCCAAAATATCTTTGAGAGAATAATATGTTGTTTATGAAATTTTGTAATCTAGAAATTTCGCCGCCCTCTTCATCTATTAATACTGGATATTTTTTGTCTTTTGTAATTTTTCTTATTGATAAAATGAGTTTTTTTAATTGATCATAGTTCTTGATGTTTCTTTTAAATAAAATTACGCCCCAAGGTAGATAATTTTGAAATAAACTTATTTCATTTCTAGTTAATTTATATCCTGATAAACTTATTATAATAGCTTTTTTTATCATTTTTTATTTAAATAGTTCCCAAAAACTTCTTTTATAATTGTGTTTATTTGAGTCTTCAAACCCTGAATTGAATTCAATAACATTGTTTGTATCATTATGTAAAATTGGTAGATTTGAAATGTTTTCAATTAAATTTGTTTCAAAATTATTTCTTTTGTCTTTGATTAAATAAATATTTTTTTCCGAGAAGTAATAATTAATTACAATCACAAAAAACGTTACAATTAATATTATAATTAATAATTTAATTATATTATTTAGCATTACATTTTATCCGGTAAAGAGACATTAAGTATACTCATACCATTTTGTAAAACTAACAGAATAAGTTGAATTACAATCATTGCATTTTTATTGATTGCACCCTGTTTAATAAATCTATATTTCTCATCATCATTTCCTTTGCTCCAATATGAATGAAATAAAGTAGCAAGTTCATAAAGATAAAATGGAATACGATGTGGTTCATGTTTTTTTGAAGAAATTTTTACTACTTTCGGCCATTCAAATACCTTTTTAATAATTTCTTTATCATAACTATTAAAATTTATTTTATTATTTTTAATGTTAAAGTTTTTTTCATCTTTTAATTCTAATGTACGAAAAATTGATTGTATTCTTGCATGGCAGTACTGAACATAAAAAACTGGATTTTCTTTACTTTTCTCCAAAATTTTATCAAAGTCAAAATCTAATTCAACATCATTACTTCTATTCAACATCATAAATCTAATTGAGTCTCTATTAACTTCACTTAACAAATCGTTGACAGAAATAAAATCTCCGGCTCTTTTAGACATTTTAAAAGGTAAACCATTTTTAAATAATTTTACTAATTGACAAACTTTGCATTCTAAAAATATTTTATTTTCTGACAAAGCCCTAACAGCGCCTTCTATTCTTTTAATATAACCTGTATGATCCGCACCAAGAACGTTAATTAATTTATCGTATTTTCTAGAAACTTTATTGTAATGATAAGCTAAATCATTTGCGAAATAAGTCCAAGCACCATCATTTTTTTGCAAAGCTCTATTAGTATCATCTCCAAACAAAACAGATTTAAAAATTAATCTTTTAATTTTTTTCCAATTTTTCTTCTCTTCTCCTTTGGGTGGGTCAAGATATCCTTCTTCAACATATCTATTGGCTTTTAATTTTTCAATTGCAGTAGCAACATTATTTTTTTCGACTATTGATTTTTCAGATATAAAACTATCATGAGATATTCCAAGTTTATCAAGATCAAGTTTGATCATTTCCATTGAATAATTTAAAGATTCTTTTGCCAAATAATCATAACTATCTTTAAAAGATTCAAATTCTAATTTACTTTTAGACAGAATTTTTTTTGCTATTTCTTTAATATATTCGCCGGGATAAAGATCTTTATCACCAACAAATTTTTCATTAAATTTAATCTCTCTTATTCTTAAGTAAACGGATTTTACAAAATTCTTAATTTGATTACCATAATCATTTATATAGTATTCTTTAGTAACTTTGTTTCCATTAAACTTTAAAAGATTTGATAAAACATCGCCAAAAACTGCTCCTCTACAATGACCAACATGCATGGGTCCTGTGGGGTTAGCCGAAACAAATTCTATATTATAGGAATAATTTTCTTTAGATGAACCATAATATTTACCTTCTTTAAAGACATTGTTTAAAAGCAAAACTAATGTCTCATCTGATAAGTGAATATTTAAAAAACCAGGACCTGCTATTTCAATTTTTTTAAAGTCACTTATATTTTCTTTAATTAAATCTTTAACTTGTAATGCAAGTTTTTTAGGATCTAGTTTGTTTAATTTACCTAAAATCATACAAATGTTGGTGGATAAATCAGAATCAAAATTGGACGGGGGAGTCTCTAAATTTATACCTTTAAATTCATTTATATCTTGAAGATCCAATTTATTTTGATTTTGTTTAATTAAAACCAATATTTCATTTAAATATTTATCAAATATGTTCATTTTATTTTATTATATAAATTTATTGCATATCTATCTGTCATTCCAGCTATAAAATCGCAGATTAATCTATCGTTGTTAATCTTTTCAAAATTGTATTTTTTAACAAATTTTTTTGGATTCTTTTTAATTTTCAAAAATAATTTTTTAACTATTAACCTTCCCTGATTTGTTTTGTGGATAACATTTTTATGATAATACATGTTTTTTTTTAAAAAACTTTTTATTCTTTTATCAAATAACTTCATTTTTTTTGAGAAACTAACTAAAGGATATTTAGATTTATAGACATCTTTAATGCTTTTAATATTATTTTTTTCCAAATTTTTTTTTGTGTTTGAAATTACATCTTTAACCATTTCATTAATGATTTCTCTAATAATTTGTCTCAAAACTAATTCTTGAGAATATTTAAAAATTTTATTTTTATGTTTTTTAATAAGATTGTTCAAGATTGGTATTTCACTAATATCCTTTAAAGAAAATAGTTTTGCATTTAAACCATCTTCTAGGTCATGGCTATTATATGCTATGTCATCTGAAATTGATGCAATCTGAGCCTCTAAAGAAGGACAAGAACGAAAATTTATTTTATTTTTAAAAAAATTTTTTCCTAATATTCCATTTATTTTTGTTTTGTCTAAGATAGGTCCATTGTGTTTTATTAACCCATCTAGCGTCTCTATTGAAAGATTTAATCCTTTAAAATTATAATATTTGTTCTCAAGCAGTGTTACTATTCTTAGAGTTTGTATATTATGATCAAAACCTCCACTGTTGTGCATGCACTCGTTTAAAGCCTCTTCACCAGCATGGCCAAATGGGGTATGACCCAAATCGTGAGCAAGGCTTAATGTTTCTGATAAATCTTCATTTAATTTGAAAACTTTAGCTAGTGTTCTAGCAATCTGAGAAACTTCCAGAGAATGTGTAATTCTAGTTCTATAATGATCTCCCGATGTATTCACAAATACTTGTGTCTTATGTTTTAATCTTCTAAATGCAGTTGAATGCAAAATTCTATCTCTATCTCTTTGATAAGGGGATCTTAAACTGCTTTTTTTTTCAGTATAAAATCTGCCTTTGGAATAAATCGGAGCAGATAACTTAGAAAAGGTATTACTTTGCATATATGTATAATAACTTATATACTACATATTAGCTTATTATGACAAAAAAAATTGAATTTACCGAAAGAGCAAAAAAACAAATTGAAAAGATTACAGCTGAAAATGAGTCTAAAAAATATTTTAGAATTTCAGTGAAAGGCGGCGGTTGTTCCGGTTTCAAATATAATTTTAGTTTTGATCACTCAACTACCAAAGATGATGTTTTGTTTAATAATGCTGTGATTGATAAAACATCACTAGAAATTATAAATGGCTCTATTATTGATTTTAAAATTGAGATGGTTGGTGAGTCATTTGTTATTAATAATCCCAAAGCTTCTGCTTCTTGTGGATGTGGCTTGTCATTTTCTGTTTAATGAAAATTATTTCATGGAACGTAAACTCGGTAAGAGCTAGGATCGCAAATATTTTAGATTATATTAAACAAGCCAACCCTGACATTTTACTTCTTCAAGAAATAAAAACTCAAGATGAATATTTTCCATATGAAGAATTTGAAAAAAAAGGGTACGACTCGCACGTATATGGTCAAAAAAGTTATAATGGAGTAGCTATTATAACTAAAGTTGAAGTTAAAAATATTAATAAAGATTTCATTAAAGATGAATTAAAGCAATCAAGAGTTATCACGGGTGAGATCCAATTAAAAAACAAAAAAATAGATTTAGTAAATATTTACGTGCCTAATGGAAATCCAGTTGAGAGTATAAAATATGATTATAAAAAAAATTGGTTAAAAAAGTTTATAACAAATATTAAAAAAAAACTTTCAGATAATTCAAATTTATTAGTTGCAGGAGATTTTAATATAATTCCTGAAGAAATCGATGTATATGATTTTAAAAGATATGAGAATGATGCTCTTGGTAAATTGGAAATAAGAAAAAAATTTCGCGAATTATTAAATCTTGGATTTGCTGATGTGTATCGACTTAAAAATAAAAATAAACAAGAATATACTTTTTGGGATTACTTTGCTGCTTCTTGGCAAAAAAATTATGGGATGAGAATAGATCATTTTCTTTTATCAAATAACTTAATTGAAAATATTACATCCATAAATATAAACAAAAAACCTAGATCAAAAATAAAGCCTTCAGATCATACTCCTATTGAATTAAATATTAATTAGCTCGCCCATAGATGTCTTGATAACGAACAATATCTGATTCTTTTAAAATAGATCCTAATTGAGCCTCCATTATTTTAACTGTCTTATTACCAGAATTTTGAATCCTGTGTATTGCTCCTTTAGGAATAAAAATTGTTTCATTAGGTTTTTTGTAAAAAAACTTTTTGTTTAATGTAATCTTAGGTTTTCCTTGAGTTACAACCCAGTGCTCAGATCTATGAAAATGTTTTTGTAAACTTAATATACCTTTGGGTTTTACAATTATCTCTTTAATTAAAAAATTATGACCACTATATAAATTTGTATATCTTCCCCAAGGCCTGTGAAAAATATTTTTTTTATTAAAATATTTCATTTTATTTTTGTAAAACATTAGTAATATTTCTCTCCAGCTACCTAAATCTGACCAGGGTATATTTAATTTTATAGCATTTATATTTTTGGTTTTTTCTAAAATTGCATAGTCAAACGATTTAGATATATTGCAATCAAATGCTTTTTTATTTAAGAAGTAGGTATTATTTTTAAACCTACTTTTATTTACTGCCCTTAATGAGTTCTGATAAATATTTTTTTGGAATTTTTTAAAGTTATACAACAGAGAGTCTTTTCTTAAAAAGAATATACCTGAGTTCCAATATCCGCCATTTTTAATGATAGTTTTGGCTTTGTCTTTGCTTGGTTTTTCATAAAATTTAGAAACTACATTTAAATTTTTTTTTCTTTTAGTAAAAAAATAACCATATTGATCAGAAGGCGAACTAGGTTTAATTCCAAAAATAAAAATATTATTATTATTTAAATACTTAACTTTTTTTTTTATTTCAGCGTTAATTTTATTGAATCTTTCTATTAAGTGGTCTGCTGATAAAAAGATTAAAGGTTGTTTATGTGGTATGTCTTTTATTAAAGCTGAGGTAAGAATTGCTGGTCCTGTATTTTTTTTTGATGGTTCTAATACAATTTTGTATTTTCTAATTTTGTGTGTATTCAATATCTTTTTAATATTTTTAATATATTTTGAATTAGTGCTTATTATAGGATAGTCATATACAGACCCTCTAATTCTTTCCAAAGTCTTACCGAATAAAGTCCACCCTCCAAAATCTATAAATTGTTTTGGCTGATATTCTTTCAAATTAGGCCACAGTCTTGTTCCTGCTCCACCACACAAAATGACAGGTCTAATTTTCATTAAATTTTAGAATATTCTTTTACTTCTTTTTTTTTACCTGGGTGTGTTGGTGCGCCAAGGTAAGCTGGACCAACAGTTTGGGCATACTTCCATAAAGTTCCTGAACCAAATGCAGATTTTTTTGCTTTCCACTTCTTTTTTCTAGTTAGTAATTGTGCTTTATTTAATCTTACATTAATTGTTCCTTTCTTGGCATCTATATCAATTACATCTCCATTTTTAATTAAAGCTATTGGTCCGCCCAACGCTGCTTCGGGGCCAACGTGACCTACACAAAAACCTCTTGTAGCTCCAGAAAATCTTCCGTCTGTTATTAAAGCAACTTTTTCAC
>MDTB01079573.1_pt1 | contig 20844 bp, 21 predicted proteins | sample 811161 | NCBI WGS metagenome assembly MDTB01 (sample SAMN05326650, study PRJNA326480) | marine metagenome | isolation source: seawater | place: Mediterranean Sea | collected 2009
CTTCTTCTTCTTCTTCTTCTCTATTCATATCTTTCGTTAAACTTGCTATCAAATCTTCTCCTGTATTTGTTACTACTTCTTTTTCTTTTCTCGGACGACCACGCTTCTTTTTTTCTACTGATTTTTCTGATTCTGTGTCCGACACGCATACATCCTTTTTCTTCGGACGACCACGCTTTCCTTTTTTTTCTGTAAAATGAACTTCTGGGATTTTCCATCCCATTTTTTCTGCCGCGCTTTCTGCTTCTTCACGACTTATATTCAATTTTTTCATTACACTTGTGTATTCCACTACTTTTCTTCCTGATGGATCCGTATAATCCATTATTCCTACTTTTTCACGATCTACTATTGTACCATATGGCGCCTTTCCATTTTTCTCTATTGCTTTTTCACAATTTTTGCAATAAGGCGCTCCTTCTTTCACACACTGTGTGTACAAACCACTATTATATTTTAATCCTATACATTTTCCACTTTCTCTTTCTCCACAATATGGTAATACTACTACTCCTTCACTCTTTCCTTCCCATATTCGCATTATTTCACTTCTTTCTACTCCTAATTCTTTACATAATCTTTCTATTATCTCCCTCTTCTCCTCCTCCCATACTTTCTGGAATCTCATCTTTTTTTCTTTCACTCTTTCTACCCTTTACACTTCAATTTTTTCTTTTCTTTTCTGTCTGCCGACGGCTTTAATATTTAACCCTTGTTATTTTTACTAGTAAAAAAAACCTTTATTTATATAAATGAAGTATTTTATAAAAAAAATAAACTTGCCAATGGATATTATTGATGAAATATGGAAATTCATAGATAACTTTTATTTTATAAAAAATTTACCGGTTATTTGGTATAAACGATTAATTACTGAAGATTATTTATATTATAATACAATTCATAAGCACTTATGTTTAAAACAAGAAGAAAATGCATTGAAAATATTGAAAAAAAGTAATGCAAATTTATTAATACAAAATATACATAACAAGAACCTTCATTTAATTTAATATCAAAATAAATATAAACACAAGTTTGTTAATGATACATAATGGATTCTGATAAAGAAGAAGCCTTTGAGTTGCAAGGTTTTATTCGTACAAAACTAAACGATCAAGATTTTATGCAAAAAGTAAATGTTTCAAGTACTTTATTGTTTGAAATTTATCGTGTTTTGATGGGTGCTTTTTTAATAGCATTTATTCCGCAAGAATGTAATGATCACATATGTTCAGTAAATGAAAATATTAACAGAAGCGATGCATTATCAATTACAGGTAATGCATTCAATTTGTTTACATTTATTTCATTTTTATTTCTTTATTCTATAGAAGTAAAAAGAGAAAATAAACTTATCACTTACTTAGAAGTTAATAAAACAACTGCTAGTGACAATGACTCCGTAGGTGAAGCACTAGAAAAACTTGAAAAAAATAAAAAAGAGGCAATTTGGAATTTAGATAAATATTACCAAAATTGTGGTTATGTTTCTTCTGTAAGTTTTTTAATTAATACAGTCCTTAGTATTATAGTCATATCAAATCATTATTTGGATAGTAAAACAATAACTGTACTATTAACAAATGTTTTATTTATGGCATTAAAAGTTTCAGATGTTTTTGCAACAGTAAATACAAAAAAAAATATTTTCTTTAGTGCTTACCTTAAGAAAAAAGTACAATTTAATGATGTAGATCCAGATAAATTTAAGACTCATGAAAATACATTAGATGAAATTGTATCAGAAGAAAATGTAGCTGGAGAACCATTAGAATCATTAGAATTATTAGAAGATAATGAAGGTGAAGGTAAATTAGATGTCTGATTTATTTTTTCAATAATAAATATTCGTTTATATAATTTTTTACCCTCTTTACTATAACCTGCACTAAGCCGTTTTGGTGTCATTTTATAATTACAACATTTTAAAATTTGTCGAACTAAATTTAACAATGGCCATTTTTGATTTATTGTAGCTGTTGATTGAAGTGAAGTTAAAAAAGAAGAGTTGAACATTTGTTTTAATACACTAATATCCTCTTTTACATTATTATAATTGTCATCGTTTATTAATAATTCTCTTGCTATAACCATTTTATCTAGATCTTCCAAAGAGTCGATATCAATTTTACACTTGTGTAAAAAAATTTTTACATGACTAAATTGTTGATGATTCATTGGTATAAATTAATTCTTTTTTTTAAGCATTTTTTAAGTTATTTAATATCCAAACTTTATTAAGAATATCTTGTTTTTCACGAAGTATAGATATAATTTTACATTCATTTGTACAATCACACATACCTTTACTAACATAAAGTCCTGTTCCATGACATACTTTCATAGCAACATTTCTTTTAGCAGTTGATTTAATAATTTGAACAGCAACCGAATTCATCATTTTTTTTTCATATAAATAAAATTAACTCAAATGAATCAATTTTATTTAAATAGTTCTGGAATTCTATAATTTTCGCCGTCTTTTTCGTATTTTGCAATAACTCTTGGATTAATTTTATTACTTAGTATATCCTGTGTATCATAAACATTTTTTTCATTATCCAAATAATACACAATTCCCTTTATATCAATAGCACTTACTTCAACTTTTTTTGAGGATGATTGTACATCATCATTATTAACTACACCATGAGGGGTACCTTTACTATGAGTACCACAATAACAAATTCCTTCTCTTTTTCTCCTTGTACATTGTTCCCCATTTGCTCTTTTTGCAGTACATCGTTCATACATTGGTACCATATTTTTAACTCTTTTTCTTTTCATGAAATCTTCTTTGTTGAATTCAAATTTTTCATAGCTATAAATATAATTTAATAAATCAAGTTTGTCTGCTTCATTAATTTCAATACAAGAAATTTTTTCATTTAAACTTGATTTGAAATTTTGAATAAATTCAGTTGTTTTCTTATTTAACCTTCTTTCCATAATATTATATTTAGTTTAATAATATTAAGTTGTATCAATTTTTTCAACAATTTTATTTTGCATATTGAATAAAATATTATTTACTATTTTAGATTCATCATTTTCTGTATCCAAAGGAATATCATCATTTTCTGTTTCCAAAGGAATATCATTATTTTCTGTTTCCAAAGGAATATCATTATTGGAATTTTCTAGAGAAATATTTTCTTTTTCTACTTTTTTTAAGTAGACTTTATTTTTAAAATTGTTGCTCAAATCTATAGTTGAGTTTTCAAAGTATTCATATGAGCTATCTGAATCATTTCCCTCTACAGGTGAACTATTTCCAACTGATTTTCTTAGTTCTTTAGCAGTTATTTTATCGAGTGTAGATAAATTAATTGAATCAAATATGGTTCGATTATCGCGCTTTTTCGTAAGCAAACCGTCCTCAAACTTTATATCATTATTTAATTGTGCATCCACTAAACTAATCTGTGTTATTAATCTTGTTAGTAGTTTTTCATGAGCGCTATAAAAAAATAACAAATATTTTTCGTAAAGATTAATTTGTTCTGTCAACACTAATACTTCATAATTATATGTAGATACAAAATTATCTACATTTAGACCATAATCTTGATCAGTACGGTACCTTTTTAATAATACTTCTCGTTCATTTAAAATGGTTAATAAACTATAAATAATATTAACAAGCTCTTCATTTAATTGAATAATCAAATCAAAATCGTATTCTTTATCTTCATTTAAATCATCATAAATTGGAAAAATATCAATATTTGATTTAGGTATATAATTAATTAAACCTTTTTGTAAATTTTCATAGATTATTTTTAATAATTTGTAGTATTCACCATACATACGATTAATTATTAAACTACTGTAATTTTTTAGATTAATGTATTCTTTATTAAGTAGACTTGTTTGAAAATAAAATGAATCCAAACTAAAAATAAAAATTTTTTTATCTTGTGTTTGAATTAAATTTGTATTTTTTATAAATTCACCATAGATATCTTTTAACTTTACAATTTTACCATCTAAATCTGTAAATAATTCATTCATTTCTACACGCATGTTTTTTATATTGTTAAATTTCTTTTTTAACATATTTACTTTATCTTCCATATTATTTGTAAATATTTTAAAAAATATTATTCTATTATTTATATGGAAGAAAGTGAGATTAGTTTTAATGCAGATACTTCTATTTTAGAGCAACAAGAATGGAAATCTGAACACGAAACTATACTAGTAGATTGGGCTGACAAAGCTATGTGTTACAGATGGTTACATGCACAATCACATCAATCTTATTCAAAAACAAACGCTTGGTTTACTATACCTGTAATTATTATGAGTACTTTAACAGGTACAGCTAACTTCGCACAAGACAAATTTCCCGATAATATGAAAACATATGCTCAAATGGCAATCGGAGCAGTAAACATTTTTGCAGGTATTTTAACAACAATACAACAATTTTTAAAAATAAGTGAATTGAACGAAGCTCATAGAGCCAGTTCAATATCCTGGGACAAATTTTATAGAAATATTAAAGTAGAATTAGCTAAATCTAGAGAAGAGCGTATTCATGTATCACATATGTTAAAAATGTGTAAAGAAGAATTTGATAGGTTAATGGAAACTAGTCCTTCCATTAATGAAGAAATAATTAAAAAATTCAATAAAACTTTCCCATTGAAAATACCAATGGAACCTGAAAACGAAGAAGACGCACTATTGAAAGCAGATATAAAAAGACCAGAAATATGTGATGAATTAGTAAGTACAGCAGATTTTGTTTATAAACAACCTATTATTGATCCAAAACAACCAGCAATATTGGCTGCTTTGAAGAAAAAAGAAAATTCTTTAAGAATTGTAGAAAATCAAGTAAAAAATTTTATATCAAAATTTCTAGAAAAACATCACAGAAATCCGTTAGAAAGTGAAATATTTGATAACTTGCAACAAGAATTAGATAATGGATCGTTAATGAAAGTTATCAAAAAAATAAACGAAGAAGAGAAAATTAACACAGACTCGATGGTTTAAGTAAAATAATTTTCAGGTTTTGGAATAACACCCCAGAAAATTATAAGAGCAATAAACCACATTAAATAGCTGGAATAAAAAACAATTGGTACACCTAAAAAATCCATAACGGTAGTAATAATATAATATAATGCTAAAACTCCAATAATTGAATATAAAATATTTAATATAACACTACTTTTTCCTTTACTATTATATTGAATAATAAATGCTATAGGAAATAAAGCTAATAATATATATATAACATCCATATATATATTATATTTATTTTATAAAAAATATAATGTTTGTCTGATTTTTAAATATCAAATAAGGATTCTTCTCTTTAATAAAAACAGCGGAAAGATTATTATTTACATTAAATAAAGCATTTTTCAAAATTAGGTTACTATTTGTTGAATTACACAGTGTATCTTCATGAAAACATAAACAACAAATATTGGAATTATCAAAGTAAGGATATAATTCAATAAAAGGTTTCTTATTATAATAAGTCAATATATTCGTTTTCTTCAAAAAACATAAAAATGATGATTCGATTCTTGTGTAATAAACACATGGAGCAATAGATAATTTTTTATCTAAATAAATATCTGAAACCTTGTGATTATGTAAAAAAAAATCAATTACAAATGATTCAAATTTTTTACAAAATCTACCTTTATTAATTAATATATCATACAAAACTACCCAATTATTTTCATCATATTTTCTATTATTTTTTAATTGAACAAAAATAAATTCCCTCTCTTGAAAGTCTAAAAAACCCATTATACTTTTTTTACCGTTTACATGTATACTTTCAAATAATTCCATTTCATTCTTTATTTTAATTTCTTGAAAACAATAATCTTTAAAATAAAACTCTATAAATGGTATATTATTTAAAAAATTCAATCTATATAAAATTAGAAAAAATGTTTTTTCTTTTATATCTCTCATTGGTAAATTATTAATAAAAGGATGGGAATAATAAGCAAACATGATTATATTAAAAATAATTTTATTTTTATGTATCATTTACAAAAAATTATTTATTAATTTTTCTTCGAATTGATTCTTTCACGATTTCTTCCCTTGAATTTAATATATGATCATTTAATTCTTCTACAATCTTTTTATCATTTTGAAAATAATTATTCAATGAATCTAGTAATGTCTTTTTGTTTATTGGTTTTTTAACCTTTGATTTTGAATAGATTAATTTTCCATCATTAATATCGAAACAATCTATTTCATTTGATTTCATTACATCTACTAATGATGTAGTAAGATTTTTTTTTTCTTCTCTGCAATTTTTTATTTGTTTTTGTAAATTTGAAATTTCGGTATCAATTTCTATCCAACTTCTTATGTGACTAACTAATTGATCTTTTGTATCCATTATTATAATTACTATAAATATAATTATTTAATTTATTTTAATAAGTATTTAAAAATAATTCCAGGATTAATATCTATAATGAAAATTTTATTTTTCTTATTTATCTCCGTGATAGCAGGATTTAAAAGTCCTCCGTGTTTTATTACTAAAAATAAATGTGTTCTTTATTCCAAATATGGAAATTCAATGAATGGTTTTTCTTTTAATGAAGAATTAAAGTTAAGTTTACCTGAAAAAAGAGTTTATGATATGCAAACAAAAACAAGGAGGCTTTTAGAACTTAGCAAAAAAAAAATAGAAGAAGAAAAACAAAAAAATCTAAACAACACGGTAAAACCTGGCTATCCTAGACAAAGTAATTTAAACATAACATATCCAGATATGGATGATATAGACGATGAAGGAGATGAACAATTTGAAAAATTACTTAAAAAAATAGCAAATGTAAACGAAAATGTTACTCGTGAAGAAATTGCAAAAGGATTTAAAAAGGCTATGGAAAGAGAAATGGATGATGCAGGAATTCCACAAGGAATACCAGAGGGAATACCAATTATGCCTGGAGGTATGCCGTTAGGAGTTCGTATTTTTAGAAGAATACCAGATGATGAACAAAATCAAGATAGTAGTAAAAGTGAAAATTTTGAGGTAATACTAAATCCTCCCTTTAGTTTTAATGATGTAGGTGGTTATGAAACTGTAAAAGAAGAATTGATGCAAACTGTTGATCTATTAAAAAATTATGAAAAATATGCAAAATTTAATGTTAGAACTCCCAAAGGATTAATATTAGAAGGTCCTCCCGGTAATGGAAAAACATTATTAGCAAAAGCATTCAGTGGTGAAGTAAATGCATCATTTATACCTGTTTCAGGTAGTCAATTTACAGAAAAATATGTTGGAGTAGGAGCCAGTAGAATTAGAGAGTTATTTGATTTAGCAAAAGAAAATAAACCTACTATTATTTTTATAGATGAAATTGACGCAGTAGGAAGATCTAGAAGTGGTTCAGAAGCATCCAATCATGGTAATTCTGAAACACAATCAACATTAAATCAATTATTAGTAGCAATGGATGGTTATAATTCAACAGACGGTATTTTTGTTATTGGAGCAACTAATCGTGCTGATTTATTAGATCCTGCATTACTAAGACCAGGTAGAATAGATAAAAGAGTATTTATAGGAAACCCCGATTTAAAAACTAGAGAAGCCATTTTAAATATACATTTAAAAGGTAAACCTAGGTCTCCAATGGTGACTGTTGATAAATTAAAAGATGTAACAAATGGTTTATCTGGTGCACAAATAGAAAATTTACTAAATGAAGGTATGTTGCTTGCTTTGAGAAACGATAGAGAGTTGCTAGTAATGGATGATATTGAAACAATATTGGCAAGAATTTTAGTAGGATATCAATCAACAGAAAATAATTATAGTCCTGACATGATTCGTAGAATAGCTATCCATGAAATGGGTCATGCAATAGTAGGAATTCTATCATTACACCATGCTAAAATTGTTAAAGTATGTTTGAATTTATGGAGCCCATCAAGTCCTGGTTATACTATTTTTGAAAATTCAGAAACGGATACCAATATTTATACAAAAGAAAAATTACTAAGTAGGCTTATGGTTTTGTTATCAGGAAGAATAGCAGAAGAAGTATTTTTCGGAGCTTCTATTACTTCCGGTGCATCAAAAGATATTGAAGATGCGTATGGATTAGCTGAGCAAATGATTGTAAAGTTCGGAATGGGAAATAAAATTATTTATCCTCATCATAGTGAAGACTCCAAGAATTACATAGATAAAGATATTGAAGAATTAATTGAAACAACTTATCACAATGCTCATTCAATAGTTTTAAAATCAAAAGAATTAATAGATATATGTGCAAATGAATTAGTAGAAACTCAGCTATTAATGCCGGAAAGAATTTATCAAATAATGAAAGAACATGGTTATGATAAAGAATAAATAAATAAATAAATATTATTTACTTATTTATACTCATCTTTTATTGTGTTAGACAAGTAAGTATTTTTACCAATAGCTTTAATAATTTTATTGGTTTCCTTTTCGTCTTCTTCTATTGAGGTCATTGAATTAAAAACTAATTTAGTCATGCGTGTTTGTAAGTTTTCATCTTTGTCCCAACCTTCATTTGCATCTTGCCATTTTGACAAGTTTGTTCTTTGTTTTAAAGACAGTGATTTTATTCCTTTTACCATCATTTTAAATTCATTATCTTTTCCCCAAACATCATTATCTTTTACATACATTGTTTTTCTTACTGGATCAGTACAATGAATAGGTCTCTCTAGAATATCCATATTACTTAATCCATTAGTTATCATACTTGTCAATGTTTTGGTTAAACCGTTTTCAATAGTATTATCATAAGTTTCGTTGGTTATTGGGAGAGAATTTATAAAATCAGTTAAATTCATTGCATTTTTACAGTGATTATTTAAAAACATTTGAATATTGAAATTATTTGTGTTATTACTATTAGAATATGTAGTGTTGAAACTATTTTCTGCATTTCCTTTCATTTGTGGAATCAATTCTAAGAAATTCTTTTGAATTTCTTTATTTTCTTTTAATAATAACAAAACTAAATCTTTAAATTCACCACTTTCTTCTGAATCATTTTTTATATCAATGTATTTACATGCCTTCATATGCTTCCATAATCCTGCTCTAGAAGAAAATGACCTAAAACATTCACTACATTGATGTAATGGCGACTTTTTGTTTCCATTTTGTTTCCATTTGTTTCCATCGACCATTTTTTGATGTTTTCTAGTGGCTAGATGTTTTTTAAAATCACTTTCTTTCCTACATTCATAGAAACAAAATTCACAATAAAAATTTTTGGCGACTTTTGGCGACTTTTGGCGACTTTTTGTTTCCATTCTCGCTATATATTGGAAACAAAAAAATCGCTCTAAATATTTTTAATTTTAGTTTTAAAATTTATGGTAACAAATATAAAATTATTTTTTTTTGAATTTAAAGCATTATGGTTTAAAGTGATTTTTCACAACTTTTTTAATCTTTTTTTCAGAAATAAAAAAATTACACACAAAAACCTTGTGTCTTTTTTAAAATCCCAGAATACTTTTGAATTTTTTTAAAAAAATGACTTTTGTTACATATATGTAGATATTTTTAAGAATTTCATAAAAAAATCTTTATCTACATATCAAGGCAGAATGATTGAACTAAGCTATTTGATTATGAATATAATCTTTGTAATAAAATTTTTGAATTAAATAGCTTGTAAAAGAGTACTGAAATAATGATAAAAATAGAAAGATATATTTCTTTTTTAAAATATATAGTAATACAGTAAAGCAAGTACCCTTTTCTTTTAGAAAATAAAGTGTTTGTAAAGTATTTTTACAATATTTACATATAGATGTATGTTGACTATATCTATCTAATATCTGTTTTTTTGAAGCATAAATGAAGTCAGATTTTTTGTAAAAAGGAATATATTTTAATCGTTTTTTAATCCATTTTCTATAAAATCTTACTGAATTATCACTAGTTGTTGGCATATAGTATTGTTTATTATGAAAATAAGAAAGGTTTTCTTTTTTAAAATACTCCATTTGTTTGTACAGTAAATAAGAATCACTATCTAAAAATCTATTTAAATATAAATGAATTATCCAGTCTGGAATAATTTTAATTAACCAATAAAGAGAAAAATGAATATTAAATTCTGGTTTCATTATAATTCGTGTATTGCATTCATCAATAGGTACAATAAATATATGAATTTGAGAAAGAGGTTTTTTAGGATTATTAATATTTGAATCAACACTATAATAGTTTGGATATGTGAATTGAACCAAACCAGTAGTTTTTTTTTGATTAGAAAAAATAAAACTTAGTTTTTTTTTATTTTTTAATTCGGTTAACAAGGTTATATCAAGTGGTGAACCATTTGTCCGGTAAGATTGTAGTTTATGATGAGCAAAAGGAATATGTGCAGGATCTAAAAAATTTTCTAATAAAAAATAAAAATTGTAAGGTAAATCTCTCATGTAATAAAGAGTATCATCGTTTAGATTATAATCATCTATGATTGAATTTGTATAATTACCTAAAAAAACCCATAATAAATCATGTTTCACGCATGTAGGGTATACTTTTAAACAAGATTTTTGATTAGTATAGTCATTATTATTATCCGATTGAGAAATTGAGTTACATTTACCATTTGTATCAAACTCCCATCCATGATAAGAACAACGAATGTTTTTACTTTTGGGATGAAAGTATCCTTCCGATAAAGGAGCCCTTCTATGAGGACAACTATCATCATTAACAACATAAATATCATTTTTTTTCCAAACAACAAAATCTTTATTTAATATTTTTATTGAAAATGGATTATTAAAATTAGTTGAAGAAATAGGTACTACCGGGAACCAATTATTTAAATAACTGTTACAATATGTTAGCAAATTTAATAACAATAATATTTTCATTATAGTTATTAAACACTATCTTTTAAATGTCTTTTACAAAATTCATAACCAGCAAATACCTTACAACCACATTCTTCACCTTTTCTTGCACCACTTTTTAAAATCATTTTACAAGTATTGATTGGTTTTTTTGATCTTGATAATTTTAAATTATGATGAGTTTTACAATAGGCTTTACCATCTTTATAATATGCTGTTTTATTGCAAACATTACCCTTATTTTTACCATTTTTAAAAATATGTTGACAATGACATAAAATCATACAATATTTTTCGGGGCTATTTATACCATTATGAAAAGACATATTATTATTAGGTAAAACATGTGGTAATAATTTGTTTGAAACCTGACGGCAATATGGACATTTAATTTGATTGGAATAAATTTTATGATAACAATAATTAGTTTTATTATATTTTTGGTTATATATTTCTTTGTACAAAGGATAAAAATTAAAACTATGATTACAAGGTAGTGTTATTTTATTTTCATCTAATGGAAATCCACTTAATAAACATAGATTTTCTTCTTCTTCTTCATCGTCTTTTTGTAGTTCTTTATAAAAATCTATGTTATCTTCAAAAATTAAATTCATATAAGAAAAAATTGTAAAAACTCTTTATATATATTTATTAAATAATGACAAAATCTTGGGGTCCTTGTACTTGGTATTTATTCCATACTTTAGCAGAAAAAATGATTGAAGATCAATTTATTACACAAAAATCAAGATTATTACAAATAATTAAATCAATATGTTATAATTTACCCTGTCCTGATTGTGCATTACATGCAAAAACAAAAATTAATACATTAAATGAGTCTTCAATAAATAGTAAAAAAGATTTGAAATTAATGCTTTTGTCTTTCCATAATGAAGTAAATGTAAGACTTGGTAAACCTATTTTTACAGAAAATGAGCTTTATGAAAAATATAAATCAGCAAATACAACATTAATTATACAATATTTTTTACAAAATTGGAGTAAGAAAACTCACAATCCAAAATTAATGTCAGAAGAATTACACAAATCTAGAGTCGTAAATAACTTTGTGGAATGGTGGAAAAATAATTATTCTAGTTATTATACCTAAACTATATCCAATCTATACCTAAACTTTAAGAAAACAAATATAATAACCATGAAGTATATTTGTTTTTACTCTATTAATTTTCCTCCTTTATAAACTGAACATTTAAATGTTTGATTTTTCGGTTTACTACAAATAACATTATTAGATGGTTCTAAGTTAAAGAAAAATAAATCTTTATTACCAGTTGAATACAAACTTACAAAGTATAATATTCCTAGTCCAACACCAACGACCAAACCGAAAATAATACCGCTAAATGTTGTACATCCCGCCATCAATTTTGTTGCTCCGTCAAGAATTAGTAAAGAGCATATACTTATTAAAACAGGAAAGTTTATACCAGATATATATTGCATAGGTAAATACAAATAGGTTAATGTAAATGCTATAAACATAGTATTAAATGCAGGACTTATATATTCACTCAAATTGAATGGAAAATCAATTAAATTGCAGCCAGGAGGAATTATATTATTAGGTGTATTTGGTTTAATTTTCAAAGTATTCATAATAAACAAGTTAATTAAACATGCAATTAATACACCTCCTAAATAAACAATTCCTTTAATATCAGCATTAAATATAGAAATTAATACTAGAAAAAAAGACAATAATATAGGAGAAATTGCAGCAAAAAATTGTAATATATTACTAAAATTCAATTGCATTGCCATACTATATATTAAATAAAGAATTAATCTTCAAAGATTAATTCCAGAACCTCATTTATATTTTCGACGGGAACAAAAGAAATATTTTCAATAAGAGGTTTATCATTATATTTGTCTTTAAAGTTTTCAAAATCTTTTATATTTTCTTTTGGAAAAATAAATGTTTTTACTCCACCTTTAATACCTCCAAGAATTTTCAACTCTAAACCACCAATAGCTGTAACACATCCTTGTAAATTAATCTCACCTGTAATTGCTATAGTATTTTTTATCTTTTTATTAGTTAAAAGACTATACATGGCACATGTAATTGCAGTTCCGGCACTTGGACCATCTTTTGGAATAGCACCTTCAGGACAATGTATATGGATTCCTTGAATTTTACTTTCTTCTATTTTTTTAATTGTTTTTTGCATTGATTTTTCTTCTACTAATGACATTGAAAGTGTTTTTGATACATTCATACTTTCTTTCATTACATCACCTTGCAAACCAGTAAGTTTTAATTCTAAAAATGTATTAGATGGAAAATATTTTACTTCAATGGGAATAATTCCGCCGTTACCCATTGAATTAGCCCATAAACCATTTATAACTCCAATTTTGGATTGAGAAGGAATTGTTTTTAAAATTTGCTGGTTATAGTCTTTTAAATAATTAAATTTAATATCATTAGTAGATAATTTAATAGGGAGAGTGATCGTCGAATTATTTTTCAGAAACTTTAAATTTATTTCACCTATTATTTCAAATAACAATTCTTTAAATTTTCTGATTCCTGGTTCATTAGTATAATTTTCAATTATATAAACAATATTTTCGTCTGAAATTTCAATACAATTTTCTAAACCCATATTTTTATAGATTTCGGGTAATATATGTTTCCTTGTAATAACAATTTTATCCTCTAAAGTCAAATGTTCAAATTTAATACGATGTATTCTATCTAGTAAGATTTTATCAATTGAAGACGCATCATTGTAAGAAAATATAAACAATGCTTTTGATAAATCTATTTCAATACCATTAAAATATTTGTCTTGAAACACATCATTTTGGGTAGGATCTACTAAGTGAGTTAATATACCAATAATTTCTTTCCCATGTTCAGTTTTACTAACCTTGTCAAGTTCATCTATAAAAATAATTGGATTCATGCATTTGTGTTTCATAATAATGTCTACAAACTTACCCCATTCAGATCCAACATATGTATAATTATGACCATTTAATGTACTACCATTGTCTTGTCCACCAATTGCAATAAAAGAAAAAGGACGACAATTTCCATCATTATCTTTTAAACAATTAGCTAATCCTTTTTTGGCGAAACTTGTTTTTCCAACACCTGGTGGTCCTTCAAAACCAAAACAATAACCACTTTGTTCACCATTAATCCATTGAGCTAAAATTCTTTCAATTTGAATTTTTGCTTTTTCGTGTCCATGTACTGCTGAATCTAAAGTGTTTCTAACCTCATGAATATAACTATTTATATTTGTCCATTTATCTTCTATTTTTTCAACATCATCGTTAATATTTTTTAGTAAAGAATATTTGGAAATATCTTTTAATGAAGTCAATTCTTCTATAACCTTATTGTTTTCTTTGGTTTCTTCAATAAATTCTTTTATTTGATCTTTCATATGATTTATCTTTTTACCAGAATGAATTAATTTTGTTTTTTTAATTTTTAATTTTTTAATAATATTATTAATATTACAAATATTAATTACTAAATCAGTTCTTTTTGAAGGAGTAAATGTTTTTTTTAATAAAGAAACAATTAAATCTTCTTTATTTTGTAAATAATTAGTTTTCACATATTCACATGTATTTTTAATTTTTACATTAGTAATGTTTTCATCTTCTTTTGTTATCAATTCTAACTTTGCTTCTTTTGATTTTTTTAAAATATCTTTAAATATTTCTCTCATTTCATTCATAGTATTTAAAATAGGTTCTTCTTTGAAAATACCAAAGGGTATTTTTAATAACCCATCCAAGTATGCTTTAGCCTTTGAACCTGTATCATCAGCCTTTGCTTTTACTTCTTTTAGTTTATTCATAGCTCTTTCTTTTACTGAATCAGGTGCTTTCATCAAACAAATCTGTTGTTCCAAAGGTATTTTACTGTTGTCAAAATTTGATAAATCATTAGTGTAACTAATTGTTTGTTTCATAGCATCCTTGAAAAAACTTTTAATTTTCCAAGGTAAACTATCAAACAATAGTGTTTGTTCGGTAGTATCTATATTACCATTGTTGTCATTAGATAAAAGATCGTATAATAAATAAGCCAAATATTGATATTCATGCTCATCCGACTTTAATAATAATTGAATTAATGTTTTTCTTTGTCCATATAAATCATCATTAATAAATTCTTTAACTGTTTGTGATATAGTTTTTTGTTTAAATAAGCTAATTTGATTCAAATACCCTTCGTATTTATTTCTCAATTCATCGTGTGAATAAACTATTAATTCTTTTAAAGTAAGAGATTGAATAAATCTCTCAAAAATTTTTATTTCACATTCAGCGTCATTCTTAAAAGTTTTTATTATTTCCTCTATTTTTTCATTAATATAATCATTGTCTATACAATTAATTAATATATCATCAATTAATCCGGCTACAATAATAGATTTTTTTTCCTTTTCATTATGAAGGGCAATTTTTATTCCATATACTTTAGTTTGAAATGTTTTACTACTTCTTGCCAAATCAAAACAATCTAAATTATCTGATTTTTCCACAATAATAAAATCCTCGATAATTTTATTTTTTTCGATTGTTTTGTCTGAATAATTATTTCTCTCTGTTTTCCAAGGCATAACTTTAAAATTAATAGGATGAAAATATTGTTTTAATATATCATACTTGTCTTTGTTCCACTGAATATTTTTCATGTAATCATCGCCAAAACATATTTTTATAACATCATCGATACTTTCTGTTCCATATAATCTAAATAAATTATTCAAATCACTTTTTATATTTTCTAAATTTGACTTAATCTTGTTTAAATTATTTTTATTTTTCAATAAAATAATATTATTGGACAATTCTACATACAATTTCTCTAAATTCTGAGTAGCAATATTTAATTCGTTGGCGCCAATAATATCAAATTGTTTGTATTTTTGAATAGAAATCAAAGTTTTTTGAATAATATGTTTATAATTTTGAATCAACTCTTCAAAAACAACTATTGGATTATTTTTTATTAAGGATGCTGAATTATTAGATTTTTTTGAAAAGTTGTTTTTTTTCATTTAATATATATAGATTTTAAAAAAATAATAATCATATTAATCTAAATTTATTTAGATTTTTAAAATTAGTATTTTTTTTTTTATTGATTATAATTATTTGAAAGGATATTAAAAGCTATAGTCTTATAATTATATTAAATGGGTATTCCAGCTTACTTTTCATATATTATTAAAAATTATCCTAACATATTACAAAAATTTAACAAGGAATTTATTGTTGATAATTTATTTCTAGATAGTAATTCGATTATATATGATTCTTTTCGTGAAATTGATTTTGAAAATGATATTAATGATTACGAAAAAAAAGTAATCAATTCTGTTTGTAAAAAAATAGAGAATTACATAAAAGACATTGGACCATCTAATTTAGTTTATATTGCATTTGATGGTGTTGCTCCAATTGCAAAGTTAAATCAACAAAAAAACAGAAGATACAAATCGTCATTTATTCATTCTTACAACAACACTAAAAATGAGTGGGACAGTACTTGTATTACACCTGGTACAGAGTTTATGAACAAGTTAAATTTACAAATCAAGTATTATTTTCGAAAAAGTGCTTTTTTTAAAGTTAAACAAATCATTGTGGATGGAAGTGATATACCTGGCGAAGGTGAACATAAAGTATTTGATTATATTAGAGAAAACACAGAAATAATAAAAACTCACAAAAGTGTAATATATGGATTGGATGCAGATTTAATCATGTTAACTATAAATAATTTATCATATTGTGATAAGATGTACTTGTTTCGTGAAACACCTAGTTTTATAAAAAGTATTGATAAGTCATTAGACCCTGATTGTTTATATATAGTAAATATTCCTGAGTTTAAAAATCAGCTAGTTTATTATTTAAATAATGACATGGTTCCTGAAAATAAGCAACAAGAAAATAAATTATATGATTATATATTTCTCTGTTTTTTTCTAGGCAATGATTTTTTACCTCATTTTCCTTCTTTGAACATAAGAACATCTGGTATGGATATATTAATGGAAACTTATAGAAATGTTTTAAAAGATAAAAATATTATTGTAAATGGAAAAATAAAATGGAAACATATGCGACTTTTAATTGAAGAACTAGCAAAAAACGAAGAAGAAAATATACAACGAGAATATAAAATAAGAAATAAACAAGAAAAAAGACCGCAACCACATGATGAAAATGCTAATAAATTTGACAAAGAAATGTTGCATTGTCCGATAACAGAAAGACAAATTGAAAAATATATAAATCCATTTGATGATTATTGGGAGCACAGATATTATGACATGTTATTTGATATTGAAATTAATGATAATTATAGAAAAGAAATAAGCCTAAATTATTTGGAAGGTTTAGAATGGACATGGAAATATTATAGTACTGGATGTTGTGATTGGAGATGGTTTTATAAATATCATTATCCACCATTATTTAAAGATTTAATTAAGTTTGTACCTTATTTTGATGGAGATATGATTGAATACAAGCCGAAAAATCCGATTCATGAACATGTCCAATTAAGTTATGTACTACCTCGTAATAGTTTAAATTTATTACCCCATAAAATAAAAAATGAATTATTAACTAATTATGGTGAATATTATAAAGACGATTATGAATTTTTATGGAGCTTTTGTAAATATTTTTGGGAATGTCATGTAGAATTCCCATTATTAGAAATTGAACAATTAGAAAAAATAATAGAAATTTGATTTAAAAAATATTTATCTAGTTATTATAATATGGCTAGCGAGTTTGAAGGAAACCGTGAAGATTTTTTAAATATATTAACAACAAATCCTGGAGTGCTTATTTTTAAGTTTACTGCTGATTGGTGTAAACCGTGTCAAATAATTAAAGAAGATCTACAAAATTATTTTCAACAAATAACAAGTAATAAAATAAAATGTTATGAGGTGGATGTAGATGAAAATTTCGATTTATATGCATATATGAAAACAAAAAAAATGATCAAAGGAATTCCTATGTTAATGGCTTTTAAAAAAGGAAATACAGAATATTATCCAGATAATAGTATATCTGGAACAGATTTAAACGAAATAAAAATATTTTTTGACTCTGCCAAAAAAATGATTTAAATTGTAAAAAATATCCTATGTATATTTAAATGGAAAATTTAGATTTAAATATACACAATTATAATTTAAACGATCTATTAAACTTGTTTCATCTTCCTTTTCAATTCAACGAATCACATCTAAAAGAAGCAAAAAAAATAGTATTAAAAACTCATCCAGACAAGTGCAATTTAGACAAGGAATATTTTTTATTTTTTTCAAAAGCATACAAATATTTATTCAAAATTCATCAACTAAGACAAAGTAGTACAACCTCTAGTACAGATTACATAAACGATGATTTATGGGAAAAAGATCAAACAATAATAGTAGATGGTATTGTAAAAAAAATGTCTCAAGAAGAATATAACACATGGTTTAACAAAACATTTGAACAAATGAAATTAAAAGATGAAATTGAAGAAAACGGATACGGTGATTGGTTAAAATCAAATGAGGGAATAGTTACAGAAAAAATTTCAAATCAGAACCAAATGAATGAATATATATTAAAAAAGAAAAATGAAATCCGTTCATTAGTGGTTCATAAGGAGTTTGAAGATATTAATAATAATAATAGTTTTGATTTAGTTAGAGAAATTCCAGAAGATTATGGATCAAGTGTTTTTAACAAATTACAATTTGAAGATTTACGAAAAGCACATGAACAATCTGTGATTCCAGTTACGGAAGAAGATTACAAAAATAGAAAAAAATATACTTCTATGGACGAATTGAATCGGGATAGAACAAGTGAAATAAATAATAAAAAAGATGCATGGTATGCAAATCATGAAGATAAATTAAAAAATGTACAAGGTTTAGATGAAGAAGTAAATATTACCCGCGCTTATAAATTAATGAATCAAGACGAGATAATAAGAGAAAATCATAAAAAGTTTTGGAATAACTTGAAAAGAATAAAAAATTAAAAGTGAAAATAAATTTATTATATTAATATATATGAATTATTATGTCAAATATATTTTTGTATTGATTATTTTGATAATATTTGGAATGTTGTTTGAAAATTATAAAAAAGAGGAAGCAAAAAAAGATAAAATGGAAGAATATGAATTAATTAAGAAATATTTATTGAATGATTCTTCTTTAGCTAGAACAAACAAGCCAATTTTATGGGTACATGTTGAATTTAATACAAATGCAAGATGGTGGCCTTCTTTTGGATCTAGAAATACAAAATGTTTTAATCAACCTTATCAATACTTGACAATAAAATCAATTGTTGATCATTGTGCTGATTCATTTAATGTGTGTTTAATTGACGATGATTCATTTAATAATATATTACCGGGTTGGAATACAAAAATAGGCAATTTACCTGATCCATTAAGAGAACATCTTAGACAATTGGCTATTACGAAAACATTGTATAATTATGGTGGTATGATAATACCGTCTTCTTTTATATGCATGAAAAATCTATATCCACTATACAATAAAGGTTGTTCCAGTGCTGAAATGTTTTGTGGTGAATTGGTTCCAAAGAATGATGTTTCATCATTGGTAGAATTTTTCCCCAGTCATTTAATTATGGGATGTGTGAAAAATTCAGAAGTTATGCATGCTTATATGAGAAATTTAGAAGGAGTAGTATCCGGAGATTATACAAATGAAATAGAATTTACTGGAGATACTGACAGATGGTTATATCAACAAGTATTGCATAAAAAAATTATGCCATTGGATGCAAAGTATTTTGGTGTAAAATCGATTTCAAATCAACCAGTAATTTTAGATAACTTATTAGACGATGATGATGATTTTAGTATTTCAACATGTGCTTTTGGTTTATATATTCCTCAAAAAGAGTTATTAAGAAGAAGTAGTTACGGTTGGTTTGTAAGAATGAGTGCTGAGCAAGTTTTAAGAAGTAATACAATAATAGGAAGATATTTGTTATTATCTAATTAATAATATATTTTAGCAAGATATATTATTAATGGATAATCAAAATACTAATTTAGAAAATATAGATACATTAGAAATGAAAAAATTAAAAATGGATATAGCAAGATTTGTAAAATTTCAATTGGTTCCTTTAAAGCCTGGTGATACACCTGAAACTACTAAATCACAAACAATTGATAAAGCGAATGAAATAATTACAAATATAGATGCTAATATAATAGTTTTAAAAAATAAAAATAATGATGACCCTGAAATAAATGCTTTAAAAAGTGTTAAGAATACAATAGTTAGAAGAGTAAAATATTTAAAAAATATTATAGGTTTCAGTAATTATTTAGATCCTGTAACAAATCCTGATGGTGATGAGGATAAAATGGATGAGGTGGATAAAGAAGAAAAAGAAGAAAATAAAGATGAAAAAAATCCATACGAACAATACAATAATTACATTAAAATTTACAATGAATTATTAGAAATATTTTTAGACTCTAATCAAAATCAACCAGATTTTGATAGTATATACAAAGATTTGAATATAAAAGAAGATGTTAATCCAATGGACGAAGAAGTTACAATTGATACTAATGATGCTAAAACTTCAAGTATAATAGAAAAAAAAAGAAAAATATCTTCTGATTCTGATTCTGAATATAATTCTGATTATAATTTGGATTATAATTCAGATCATGATTTACCTAGCTTAAAAAGAACAAAATCAGACGATCCTAGTAATTTATCTGATTCCATGGATCAACAAATAGAAACAAACAACTTGTGTAAAGAGAATGGTTTAATTGAAAGACTAGAAAAACTACGCAACTCTGTAAATTCATTTTTTTTGAATACTAGATCCAAAACTACAAATACAAATGATACAATAAATGATTCTCAA
>MDTB01097377.1_pt1 | contig 20843 bp, 19 predicted proteins | sample 811161 | NCBI WGS metagenome assembly MDTB01 (sample SAMN05326650, study PRJNA326480) | marine metagenome | isolation source: seawater | place: Mediterranean Sea | collected 2009
AAAAAAGTCAAAATCTAAATTTTTTACGAGCAGATATTGCAAACCTTCCATTTGAAGGAAATATATTTGATTTAATTATATGTGATCAAGTGTTGCATCATACTAAAAATCCTCAAGCAACTCTGATAGAATTCAACAGGTTATTAAAAAATAAATCAGAGCTTTTAACGTATGTGTACCAAAAAAAGGCTTTGCCGCGTGAATTATTAGATCAATTTTTTATTGATGAAAAAGAATTTCCGGCGGATGAATTATATAAAATGAGTGATCAGTTAACGTGCTTAGGCGAATTCTTACAAACTAATTTTGCAGGTGAATTTGAATTCCCAGAAGTTGAATTCCTAAACATACCGGGCGGTAAGATGACACTACAGAGGTTCATCTATGATAATTTCATAAAATGTTTTTACAATTCTGACATGGGTTTTGAGCAGTCCACAATTGTAAACTACGACTGGTATATCCCTAATATCGCATATCGTTACACTGTAGGTGAATTTCAAGATATGTGCTCTTTAGCTGGATTCGAAATTAACTATTTACATACTGAGCCATCTTGCATCTCAGGCAGATTAGTAAAAATTAAGGATGTGTGAAATGAAAATATGCGTTGTAGGCCTGGGCTATGTTGGGCTTCCTCTGTTAATAGCTCTGGACAAGGAGTTTTCGGTAATTGGATTAGACACTTCAGAGTCTCGCATAGAATCGTTACGTAGAAATATTGATACTACTTCCGAGGTGTCTCAATTAGATCTGTCGAATTATTCAGGCCTTTATACTCATAAATGTGATAATATAAAGGATGCGAATGTCTACATAATAACTGTTCCGACGCCAATACATAAAAATAACACCCCAGACCTCGGACATATCATTTCAGCAACTGAAACTGTTGCAAGAGCCTTAAAAACTGGTGATATCGTAGTGTTTGAGTCAACTGTTTACCCAGGTTGTACAGAAGAAATATGTGTTCCAATTTTAGAGCAACAAAGCGGGCTAAAAGTAAATGTAAATTTTAGTGTAGGTTATAGCCCCGAGCGGATATCACCCGGTAAGGATGGTAAAAGGTTGCAGGACATCGTCAAGGTTGTTTCCGCTTCCAACAAGAACGCCCTCGAGCAGTTAAGTTACATCTATGGTAAAATAATAACTGCTGGTATATTCACGGCATCATCCATAAAGGCTGCTGAGGCAAGTAAGGTATTCGAAAATACACAAAGAGACTTAAACATAGCGCTGATGAATGAATTTTCGTTAATTTTGGATGCAATGGATATTCACTGGAGTGACGTCCTACCAGCTGCTTATACTAAATGGAACTTCAATAGATATCATCCAGGATTTGTGGGGGGGGCACTGTATTGGAGTTGACCCCTATTATTTGTCATACAAAGCGAACCAGTTGGGGGTAAATGCAAATCTAGTAGTTGCTGGCCGAAACTTGAATGAGGAATACCCAAAGAAACTGGCGCGGAAATTTGTTAAGTACAAACTTTCGTCTAACCAAAAAAATAATATGACTGTTATTGCAGGCGCAACTTTCAAAGCGGATTGCGATGATATTCGAAACAGTAAGATTGAGATATTTGCAAAAGAACTCCAAGATTACAATATAGAATTTAAAATTTTTGATCCAAATTCTAGTGCGAGTGAAACAGAAATTTTTAATTATAAGATTGAAAAAGAATTACAAATAGGGGCAGAAATTGATCTGATTGTATTGGTTCCGCATGCTAATTTTAAAGGACACTTAAAACAAAATAATTATAAAACGTTTTGGGGATGTAAAATAAATGAATTATTTTCGTTAGAGCCGTTAGACGAGTGTGATTTTGAAATTTTACTTTAAACGTGACAGTTTCTACTTTGGGCTATGGTCGGTAATATACACTTCTATAAGCGTATACTCCTTTCACTCTCGCCCAACATTGACAAAAGATGAAACCCATTATCTCTTCTATGTAGAGGAGGGGATAGGGAGCATGGCTTTAATTGCTGCAGACTCCGCGCACTTCATTCACCCGCTTGTTCTTTTCTACTGGTTTCAAGCTTTTGACCAGACGCCAATTTATTTTCTGACTTTACCCATTTTTTTACTTTCATGCAGATACTTCCTGAAATCTACAAAACTCAATAATGAGTTATTCTTAATAAGTTTGCTACCAACAGCCTATTATGCAGGTACATATTTAAGAGAGCCTTTTTTATTTTCAGCTATGTTCTTTTTATTGGGATTTTTAATACGGCAGCATATAATGTCAGCGTTATTGCTATCAACGATTATGACGGGATATCGTTTTTACTGGGCAATAATAAGCTATTTTAGTCTACTGCTTTTCGGGAGTCGGAAGACAGCAGTCTTTCTTGCACTTATCTACATAATGCTGAGTGTAAGTATTTTGTCTAATTTTGCACAGTATTCGATCAGCGCAGTAGAAAAAATAAGTTTGGATATAGTTGATCTACTTCGCGTATTCATTATTCCGCTTCCAGCGTTCCAATTTGAAGGTGATGTAAATTTGTATGAAAATGCAGTTTTATATACAATGACGTTTCCCTTGAGAGTTTTTACGTTATGTCTATTTACTATTACCTGCACAAAGGTAATTTTCACTCCTCTAAGACTTGGCAAAGATCAAAAATTAATTTTGATAATGGGCATTCTAATTCTAGCTGGAGCGTTTCTAACATCGCTTGTTGGGCCACGGCAAGTAATTTTGGGGCAGTCATTATTAGTTCTTTCATTAACCGGACAATACAAAATGATCTGGCGGAGATAAGTGATGTGTGGAATATTTGGTATCCAGTATAACTCAAAAAACCATTCTGTTGATGAAATCAACCTTAGAGCAAAGAAAATGCAGTCTGCTGCAAAATATCGGGGACCAGATGCTCAAGGCTTTTTGCATGTTGATTCAACGATAACTGGAATGACGCGACTTTCTATTTTTGATAATAGTACATATCCCATTCCCCTTAAGTCAGCGCAGAGCATATTGGCCTTCAATGGTGAAATATATGATTTTAATACAAATATCCAATTAGATTTCACTCGAAGTGATACTGGCGCTCTTTTGCAATATTTAGATATGGCGCAAGAGATTGAACAATTAAACGGTATGTTTGGTTTTGCACGTTACGATCTGCAGGATCGAAAACTACTATTAGCCAGAGATAGGTCGGGGGAGAAACCCATTTATTATTATGAGCGACCAGGTTTATTTCTGTATGGAAGTGACATTAAAATTATTTTAGCCGGGCTAGTTGAGAGCGAATATCCACAGCTAGTCAATGTGGAAGATGTTGACTTTTTAGAGATAAATTGTTTCGAGGATACGCCATTTCAGGGAATAAAGATGGTGATGCCGGGAACCCAGCTTACGGTATACAAGGCAAGCGTTATTGAAAATCGTTCGTATACAACTGCAAAGACTTTGGAATGGCAATCGGTAAAAGACTATGAAGACGAAGCAGATTTTTTACTTAAAGATTCAGTAAAGATGCGTACAAAAAATTGTATTGGAACATTTGGTTCCTTCTTATCTGGCGGGCTAGACAGCTCTTTGATAACTGCGTTGTCAAACCCAAACTTTGCAGTATTAGGTGAATATGATGTTGACGGTTTTTCTGAAGGCGAAAATGTAATTAAGTTTGCATCAGAACTAGGAACGCCGTTGCATGTGGTAAAACCTACTAAGCAAGATTTTGAACGTATTTTCCCAAAATTACCATTCCTACTGGATACCCCTGCCACATGGACAGCATTTAATCAGTTTATGGTCTTCGAAAAGGTGAATGAGTTAAACTGTAGAGTGTGTATGAGCGGCGAAGGTGCTGATGAGCTTTTTGGTGGCTATGCCCGATACCGATTACCATTCCACTTGAACAGGATTTATAAAGACCCGGTGCTGAATACTTCCTACCACCCAATGATAAATGGTGCGTTTGGCAGTGTGAAAGATCTATATATAAAGCTAACAAACAGATCAAAAATTCCAATTGATCGAAGTTCGCAAATTAGCAAGTTTTACTCTAAAGTATTTTCTGAAAATCAAAATCTCATAAATGCAATGGGTATTATTGATTTCTATACAACTATGCAGGTGTTGCTTCAAATGCCGGATAGAGTTGGTTTATATCATCGTGTTGAAAATAGGGCACCATTTCTTGATCCTCGCTTAATCGCTTTTTCACGCTCACTTCCTGAGAATTACAAAATAAACGATGATTGTTCAAAGGTACTTATGCGAAAAATTGCAAAAAGAATAATACCAAAGTATGAATCAGAAGTTTTCAAGAAAGGTTTCGGCGTGCCTTATAATCATTGGTATGGAAAGGGTGGCTACTCACGATACTCTTTTAATAGTGAGTACAAAAAAATTTGGAAAAGAGATTTTTCTACATATAAAGGTTTCACAAAACGTATGAACGAGTTTTATAATGAATTGGTGTAAAATACGTTATGTTATTATAATAATTGAGATAGCTCAACGTGAATATCAGGCGAAGAAAGCTCTACAAAATACGATAAATACTACAGGAAGACACACAATGGTTCTTCCTCGAGAATATGCGGTCGCATACCTGAAAAAAAATCGTGAAATCGGTGAAGAAATACTCATCATAGAGAAAAGTGCGCAACATTATCTACGAAATTGGTTCTCATTCATAAAAAATATGGGAGCGTCTCTGATCGTGTTAGAAGAAGAGGGATGGGTTCCTTTCAATTGGGAAGATTACATGGCTCGGCGACTACCAAAATCGAACGTCAAATTTATTGATGAATACTGGTGTTCAAATAGAGTTTTATTTGAAAATGTTAAATTCCAATATCCAAATTTAAAAACTATCCTGACGGGGCATCCGCGATGGGACGTTCTTAACCGTAATGCTTTTAAGTGTGTAACACCGAAGGATAATGATCGGGACACCATTTTGCTTGTTTCGACCTTTGGAATGCTTTCAAGTGATATAGACTTTATGAAGGTAATCCAATCCGAAACTGGAGAAAACTTCGATATGGAATTTTATGATAAAATTCTAGCACAACTGAAAATAAAATTTGAAGAATGGTGTACATTTTTAGGGCATTTTGAAAAATTTCAACATCCTACGCTCAAGACCCGTCTGCGACTTCATCCTGCAGAATTAGGTGTATACGACGAGTCATTATTGAACAAATATCAAATTTCGACCAACTCTCTTGGTCAGGATCTGCGCGAAAGTTTTATAGTAATTCATCCTGGCTCCACCGTAGCATTTGATGCAGAGGCCTGTGGAGTACCAAATATTATGTTGGATGACGATACAAACATTTTGTTGTCCGCAGACCCTGAGAACCGGCGTGTAAAAAGCGAATATATCTCAGACATTTTATTAAGCGAGGAAATGATCAATCGCCGCCAATCTCATACCGGTACTATTTTATGTTTCAGCTATAGATTTACAAAGCGGGTAGAAACAGGAAAGATAGCATTTAGAAAGCCGGCGCTTAAACTATACATAATAAAGCAAAAAATAAAAATACTATCCTTATTAAATTATAAAAAATACCGTCGGTTATGGAACAAGCTACGCGAACTAGAACTATTGGTGTTAAAGAAACAGGAGATGAAAGAATGATGTCAATTTACTCATATCCGTATATCATTGATTTATTAACCGGCGGAAATGTAAAGGAATTCAAAAACGGTTACTATGAGGCAAGGTACCGTTTTCCTGAAGAATTAATTAGAGAAATTGAACCGCAATTAACGTCTCTACGCAAAGAATGTTCTGAAAGCCAACCTATGTCAAAATGGGTGAGTTTGCCTGGTGCTACTAAGATAATGTTAAAGAGTTTACGTCAATTTGATTTACAAAACGATAATATCATCAAGCGCTATATCGGAAATTATAACGTTGATATTTGTTATCTCTTCGGCACTAAGTACGGATCTGACCACCGTAACTCTCAACAATGGCATCATGACAGTGTCGGCAAAAGATTAAAGCTATTCTTTGTTTTTGAACCTGATGTCAACCCTACACTATATATAGAAAAATCTTCAGGATATTCGAGGATCTTTAAGCCGGTTCTGTCGAAAAAAGATCGGATTTCATATGTTCCAAAACATGAGATATCGAAGATTGGATTTAGGCCAGATATGGGCTATTTTGTAGATACAAATTACATGCACGCGGGCGTAAAGGGACAGTCAGGACAATCGCGCGTTGCATTCGTTTGTGAAATTTCAAATAGACTTAAGAGATTTTCCCGAGGTCGTGTAGGGCCACGAGCGGATCCATGAGCTGTTCAAAACTACATCTAATAAATAACATGGGAGCGGGTGGTGCGCAAAGTACGATCCGAACGATAGTTGCGTCAAATAATGTTTTTGTATTGCACGGGAGCAAGGGACAAAAAATCTGGAAGTTATTAAGGGTAATTCAAAATAGTAAAACCAAGATGCATTTGATATGTTGGTTATATCATGCATCTTTAGTTGGCTGCTTAATTAAGCTGTGTTTTCGGGATAAAATAATATTGTCACTGAATATCCGCAATGGTTACGCAAATCCTAAAGACATTAAGTTTTCGACAAGATTTATTGTATCGCTTGTGTCTATACTTAGCGCTGGTATTGAGTGCCGTGTGAACTTTTGTTCAGAACAATCTATTACAGAACATAATTGTAAAGGCTTATTTAAAAAGTCAAATAATAACGTTGTGTACAACGGGATTGAGCAACCAAGTCGAATCTATACAAAAAATGATTTTATAGTATGCATTGTTGCGCGGTATGAGCCGCAAAAAAACTACAAATTAGTAAAGGAAACTCTTCCGTGGTTTCACAAACATCAAGTAGCGTTACATATATTAACTGATAAAAAAGAGGAGCTTAGCAAATTTCTGAATTTTCATGATTCGGACTTCTTGAAAGTTTATGATAACAGTGAAATCTCAGCGCTAGAAATAATGGAAATTTCTACTCATCATATGCTTTTGAGTTCGAGCGAAGGATTTGCAAACGTAAACTTAGAGGCACTTTCCCGCGGTTGTTCATTAATTTGTACAAACGTTGGAGATTCCAAGATTTTTCCAAATGAGTGGTGTACAATTGTCCCGAGCAACGCATCGGAGATCTTGAAAAATTTAAATTATATTCGAGAAAAATACGATAAAAAATCTTTTAATGACGAACTTGAAAAAAAGAAATCTTATATGATATCGAACTTCCCTCTAAAAAATGAATGTGATTATGTGTAGACGTCTTTTGATTTTGGATAATTCAATCAGGAGCTTTGAAAACTTTAGGCGCAATACTTTTGATCAAGTAGCTCAGAACTTAGGCTTAGACTTTACATTGCATGCACCAAAAAGCCCATATTGTTTTTTGTTTTCCGCGCTAAGGTTTTTACAAGATCTATTTTTTGTGAGAGACAAGGTAGTGATTTTGATAACTATTCCTGCAATAATCCTTGCTCCTCTTTCTATTTTATTCACACGGAAATTGATATTGTTCTTTCCTGGGCTTGGACGTACTTATCGAGGTTCTGATAAGAAAATTAGGTATATTCTACTGCGTTTGTATTTGGCTCTGTGTATAAAGTTATCTTCGCGGGTCGTGGTTCTAAATAAAGCGGATAAAGCTTTACTGGGGGGGCATACAAAAATAAGTATATTAAATAGTGAAGGCTTAGAATTATCGGAGAATTTAAAAATAAATAAAAGGAATTCTTACAAAAATTTATCATTTGTGGGTAGACCAATAAAAGATAAAGGCTTTGAAGCGTTTCTTGATGAGATTGAATTTAGAAATAATGAAGATTTAATTTATAATTTCTTCGGGGATGGTTTTGAAGATAAGGAATTAGAGTGTAGAAGTGATAGATTGAGAAAATTATTTCAAAACTATATTGTACACGGTTATTGTGAAAAAACAAAAATTTGGAAAAATACAGATATTCTTTTTTTTCCAACTGTTTACGGAGAGGGTTTCCCATTTGTTGTGTTGGAAGCTTTAAAGCACGGATGTCACATTTTCTTAAGACATTCTCATTGGACAGAACATTTACCACCTGTAGAAACAATTACGTTTGAAAAAGATAAAACACTGGCAAAACTTATCGAAGATGTCGAGCCGGTCAATATTACAGACCAAAATGCTACTATTGTAAGACAATATCTTATTGATAATCACGATATCACAACGGTGGTTGTGCCATTTTGGATTGAACTTATAAAAGATTAATCTTGTATTAAGCTTTGTCGCATGTAGTACCAACGTACGTAAAATAAAACACTAAAAGGAGTAATGTGGAATGGCCGAAGACAACTACTTTCTCCCCCACGATTATCAAGTGAATAATGAGGGAGAGAACGTTACTATTGATGAAGATGCACGATATGACGTGGAACGTTCTTATTGGTCCCCACAAAGGATAAAGTTATCGTTGTCGTATCAGGCACCGATATACAATTACATATCCAAGTTAGTTGAAAAAAATACATTAGTTCTTGATATTGGTTGTGGTATAGGTTCAAAGCTAGTGGAGATAATCGGACAGAGCTCCGATAGCCTGATAGGCTTGGATCAGCCCAGTGCAGTAGAGGTTGCATCAAAAAAGTACCCGGAAGCTAAATTTATTGCTGCAGATTTTGACGACCCAGGTACTTGGAATTTATCGGAATGTTGTCCATCGGTTATAATTTGTTCAGACGTCATTGAGCATCTGGCAAATCCAGAAAATCTATTAAGTTTCATTCAACACTTGGCAACTGACAATACTCGGATTTTTATTTCAACGCCGGATAGAGAAAAAGTCAGAGGAATTGCAAATCGGCGTCCGCCAAATAAAGCACATATTAGAGAATGGTCTGCGAAAGAATTTAAAAAGTTTGTTGAGTATTCTGGTTTTAAAGTAGTCAATCTGTCCTATCATCTTCCTTATGACATCAAGAAACATGGGCTAATTAATACGTTGAGAGACTATTTTCGTATCATGAAAGTTACAGGGGGAAGCATGCGGTACAACATGTTATTTGAGTTAAGTACTATCAATGAAAACAATCAAAATTAACAGGAGATGACAATGAATTTTGATGCCATAAATACTGAAGAGATCAAATCTTTTTACATTGAGAATGGCTATGCAGTAATTAATCCAGTCATAACCGATGATGAATTAGCTGAAGTAAGAGCTGAAGTTGAGGCGAAGATGGGAAAATTTCAATTAGGCGCTGCCAGTACATTTCAGATGAATGACTTAGCATTAAAAATAGAGCATGTTTTAGAACATATTTTCAAGCCAGAATACGTAAGCGTTCTGAAAAGCATACTTGATTGTGAAGCTCTTGATTTGCAACATTCAAAATACAATGCCAAAAATCCATTAGGTGGCTCAAGGGTACCTTTACACCAAGATTTCCCGTTCTTTCCGCATACAGATCAGCGAATATTAGCTTTCAATTTTCACCTTGACGGGAGTTCAAAAGAAAATGGCGGGATGTATGTTTATCCGGGTGAATGGAACTCACCTTTACCCCACGACGATACCAGCAAAGGATTTAAAGAAATATCTCAAAAGTATGTACAGCAAAAAGATAAGGTATATTTTGAGTGTGTGCCTGGGTCAGTAACAATCCATTCATCATTTATTCCCCACGGCTCAGATGAGACGCAAAATGAGGCAAAAAGGCGAATGCTCGTATTCCAAATGCGAAACCCTCTAAATAAGCAAGTTGGTGGATGCATATGGCGATGCAATGGATATAATCCAGTTTCGAAGCGTTTTAACGATCCTATACAAACATGGAACGGTAAAATCATAGAAGGGCGTCGTATTTGGGAACCAAAGGAATATTTTGAGTAATGTATTTAAATATATTCATATTTAGTTGCTTATTTTCATGGGTTACTCTCCGTTATTTGCAGTTCAGATATGTTAACACTCTGAGTGGTGATAATATTACGCATTTATTATTTCACAATCTTGTGAAGAATAACATGGCTTATAATCCTGCAGGTATTGTTGGTTCGGGACGGTTAAATCTGCCATTAGCACTCTATCGTATTAGCGCATTTATCTTGCCAAAGTATTTCGTTGGTAAATCAATATTACTACCATCGATGAATGTATTTATTCTAATAATAATAGAAGTGATACTATTTGGAGCGCTGTATTTGCAGACAAATGACATTGCATTTGCATTCACTGCAACATTAGCATTTTCTTTTTTCCCGGCCTTTGGCCTTATAACTACTATTGAAGCAGGCAGCTATCTTAAGTTCTCGGAACGAATGCCTGCATTGTTTGCTAACAGCCTGCTTGCTGTACTTCTGAATAGTGTGATTGAATTAAGTTTGTTAGTAAATTATGCGTTAATATTGGTTACACTTTGTTTTAGTTGTGTATTAGGTAAGTTTTCTAGACAAGTTGTAGTTATGGTTTTCACTAGTTTCGTCGTGATAAATTTTAGACTTGACTACATGTTGGTTGTGTGTGGGGGGATATTATTTTTACTTTTACAGAAGCACTTTCGAAGTGAAGTCATTGCACATTTAAAATATCTACAAACATATAAAAATTTTCAATCACAGAACTTTGAGGTAAGTGAAGAACGTCTATTAAACTTGGGGATACCAGGTGTGTTTAGAAGAAATCGACTGTTCCGCATATACTTACGTCTGCTTCTTCACTCAGGATTAAATATAATATTATGTTTCCCCACTGTCATATACGTTTTCTACTACGGCACACCTGACGTTCAAGCCTTGGTAGTAATCGTCATTATTTATTCAATCGCAACAACGACGCATTTTCTGTATTTTGTCGGCCCTGGTTTTAGATACCTGTATAATGTATTACCATTGCTACTAATTACACAGCTGAATTATGATGCAAACACTCAGTTACTCCTACTGGTGAATCTGCTAATAACAATTATAAGCATATTTAAAAATCATAAAAAAATACGCAGTAAAATTGATGACACTAATAATAAGATATTAGCGTTTACAAAGATAAAAGAAAGAGTCGTAGACCACAAAACAATTTTCTTTGATCACTATAAAGATGCAGAGATATTTCAATTAATCTGCGGGACAAATGTGGAAATCAAGTTGAGTACTTCCAGAGACTATTCATGGACAGCGGAATGTAAAAAGATATTTAGTAAATATCCGTGGGTTGATTTTTCAGAGTCTACCTTAAAGACGTTAACCGTCGCCTATGTCATTTCAATCAAGTCGGACCTGAAAATAGACGGCGCTAGGAATATTTACCAAAGCGATGGTTACAATCTGTATGAAATTACAAGTAATGCAGAGACTTAATACAATCTCTTGGATTTTAGCTCGGACGTTTGGGTTTGCGCTACCTCTAATACTAATTTATTACATTTCTGAGGAGACGCTAAAAGATTATTTTTTGCTTTTTCAGGTTATTCAAGTTTTAGGTTTAATACTATCTGCAGGTTTTACGTCATTAATAATAGATTTAGATCGTGCTCAAAATTGGCTATCAATGATGAAAAGCAATTTTAAAATATTCATCATACAAATAATATTTTTATTATTTGCATGTTGGATTATTTGGATTGAAGTAAAAGGTTACTTTGTCTTTTATTTCATTGGCGCGATATTGTTTGCGTTCCGTTTATTTTCACAAACGTTACTTAGAAAATACTATGAAGAAACTCGTGTGATAATAGCGACTGAAATTACATATTCGTTTATCTTGCTATCGTTATTGCTTAGTGATTTTCTGCCGGAGATCAGTATAATAGCGGCACTGTTGGTAAACTTTGCTATATTGAGTTTAATGTGCAGATCAACTCTAATCGCGACAAGTGTGGCCAATGAAAATATAAAAATGCGGCCCTTTTTGAAGCGGACTCTGGTTTTTGGAACACAGTCGACGGCCCTGCCTATTTTGGTTCTTGTTTATCTTCTAAGCGTTAAACCGGATGATATTATTGAAGTAAAATTGGCATTCATGTCCTGTACTGGCATAGTTTGGTTACAGTCATCAATAAAGTCATATTATTTGAGGATGGAACACGCTACGTTCTCCGATGCTATATTGACTTATCGGCTCCGCATAATATTAATTTTCACGATCACAATAATGTTGTACATAGCGATGGCAATCGGAATGTTCTTTGGCTACGAACTTGTATTCAATAAAGTTGATTTAGGCATACTTCTGTTTTTATCGTTATCTGTGTTTTTTGGTAATGTGGTGATATTCTCGACCGTATTAGCACTTCGAAATTCTCAATGGAAGTTATATGCGGGCGTCAGTTCTGGCAAACTGGCATCAGTTATGGTCGTTACGGTTATGGCTGCCATTGTAACAGTAAATCATTTTGCTGATTTGTGGGCGATTAGCATCTCTTACGCATTATATTGTTCGCTTACTTCAGCTTCAATGTTTCGACTTGCACGAAACATGGCCGCAACCAAGTCGATAGTTAACTAAATTGTCATTTCGCTATTTTGTGATTGGATCAGGGTCAATTGGACGACGGCATGCCGATAATCTTACTGCGCTTGGCGCAGATTTAATGCATTACGGATGGCGTGACATTAATTTAGATACCGTCATTTCTGAAATTGCGGCCTGCAACGGTCAGGCGGGCGTTGTAATTGCGACCGCGACCAAGGTGCGCCTCCCCCTGATCACAGAGTGCGCCAAGGCCGGTGCCGCGCTATATATCGAAAAACCCGTCGCCTATCGAACAGATGACGTTCAGAAAATCTTTGATCTACCGCCAGCCACATTGGAACGTTCGGTCGCTGGGTTCATGATGCGCTATCACCCTATAGTGCAAAAACTGATGAACACCCCAGTCAAAAACATTTTCCGCGCAACCTTTGAAATTGGGCATGACGTGACGCAGTGGCGCCAGAACTGGACATTTGCGGATAGCTACGCCGCCGATCCAGATGGGGGTGGGGTTTTATTGGATTTATGTCACGAAATTGATCTTGCCTATTTGCTGTGTGGGCATGCCCCCTTATCCTCGGTCAGGTCGATTGAACATCCTGATTTTGCGGGTGTGGATATTGCCACCAATTTGGATTTCACCGCACCTGACGGACGCAACATACGCGTTTCGATGGATTATCTGGCACCCGCGCTGATCCGACGGGGTCAGATGATCGGATTGGAACAAGAAATCGAATACGACATTGCAAACGCCAATGTCACCCATGTCACAGCGGATGAGCGTGTTACCCAGAATTTGGGACAAGAAAGAAACGCGATGTTTCTAGACTTTATGGCAGATTTCATGGCTCTGGCCGAGGGACGAGAAACCAAAAACTCGCATATCCCACGTCTGGACAGAGTGAAAGATGTCTGCCATGTGATCGCACAGGCATGGGAAATGCGTGAATTTAACGGACAACTAAAGGCAAGCCTAACATGATTTTAGGGCACATTGGCGCACGCAAAGGAAGTAAAGGGATCGTGGGGAAAAACTTTCGTCCGATCGCGGGAAAACCGCTGATCGACTGGTCTCTTGATCAACTCTTACGCAATAAAAATGTGGGTGCTGTTGTTGTTTCAACGGACGACCCCGAAATTTACGAACATGGGCTAAAGCGGGGTGCATTAGATATTGGACTGCGCCCTGAAAAATTGGCAACCGATGGCGCATCAAAATGGAATGTATGGCAACACTCCTTGGACCTTGCTGAAGAAAAGCTGGGGCCAATCACCGCGTTTTTGGATTTGGATTGCACCTCGCCCCTGCGCGAAGATGAGGATATCGACAACGCGCTTGTCCTATTTGAATCGCAGGTACCTGATATGGTTATGTCGTGTTGTGACGCACGCAAAAACCCATATTTCAATTTGGTTGAGGTTGGTGAAACAGGGTCCCTACAAGTTTCAAAACCACTGCCTGGAAATGTGGTGGCGCGCCAACAGGCCCCAACCGTTTATGAACATGCGGCCTCAACCTACGTCGTGGCACCAAGCTATCTGCGATCCGCTGGTTTTTTATACGAAGGCCACGTGATCCCCTATGTCATGCCAACCGAACGATGCCTAGATATCGACACTGAATTCGATTTTAAAATCGTCGAATTTTTAATGAAGGAAAAATACCAATGAGCAGGCCCCTAAGCGATAAAACAATTTTTATTACTGGGTCTGGGGGCGTGTTGGGCACAGCATATGTAAACACCCTATTGGAAAATGGCGCCACTGTGGTGGCCTCTGACCTGCCCGGTCACCGCGCAGATGCCATGAAAGAGCGTTTTGGCAATTATGCGAATTTTGCCTATTACGATCTGGACGTTGGCAGCGAAGAAGAGATCGAAGCCATTTTCAAAAAAATGCAGGCCGACGGGCTGAACCCAAATGTTGTTTTGAACAACGCAGCGATCACTGGCGAATTATTGATGGGGGCTGGCAAATCATTTCCCGATTTCGCCAATACCTCGGTCCAAGATTGGGAAAAAACAATGCGGGTCAACCTGACTGGTGCATTTATGATCGCCCGACAGATGGATCGTGACATCGTTGGGAAATATCCCGCGCAATTGATTAACGTGGCATCCATGTATGCGCTGAATGGACCACACCACCCAATTTACGAAGGTATGCCGTTCAAATCCTTTTCGGCCTATTCCGCGACAAAAGCGGGTATTCATGGCCTAACGTTATGGTTGGCAGGGTATTGGGCCAAACGGGATTGCACCGTAAACACAATCGCCCCGGGTGCTGTTTTCAATGGGCATTCCGATGAATTCCAGAAACGCGTGGGTGAATTGATCATGAACGGGCGCATGGCCGAACCCCAAGAGATTGCCAATGTTATGATGTTCCTATGTTCAGAAAACGCACGCTACATGACGGGTCAAATCGTCAATGTGGATGGTGGGTTTAGCGGCTGGTAGAAAGGATTGAACATGAAAATCGGCAATCGCGCAATATCACCGGCCCATCCACCCCTTGTGATCGCTGAAATCGGCATCAACCATGGGGGTGATTTAACGGTCGCCAAAAACATGGTGCGCCTTGCGGCGCTCTCTGGATGCGAATGTGTAAAGCATCAGACGCACATCGTCGAAGATGAAATGACGGATGAAGCGAAGCAGATTTTCCCACCGAACGCAGATGTGTCTATTTGGGATGTCATGGCCCAATGCGCGTTGTCGCGTGAAGATGAAGCTGAACTAAAACGCTACACCGAAGAATTGGGATTGATCTATATCTCAACACCCTTCTCACGTGCGGCGGCTGATTTCTTGGAAACCTTGGACGTGCCTGCATACAAAATAGGATCGGGTGAGGCGGACAATTTACCCCTGATCCGTCACATCGCGCGTAAGGGTAAGCCCGTGATCATGTCAACGGGCATGCAGACGATTGAAACCCTACAAGAAAGTGTTCAAATCCTTGAGGATGCGGGCATTGAATATGCGTTATTGGAATGCACAAACCTTTATCCCTCACCTCCTGAAATTGTCAGTTTACAGGGCGTAACCGATTTAAAGGCGGCCTTCCCAAATGCAGTTGTAGGTTTTTCTGATCACTCAATCGGCCCTGAAATGGCGCTGGCCTCTGTCGCGCTGGGCGCGTCGATATTGGAACGTCACTACACCGATACACGCTATCGCAAAGGGCCCGACATTATCAATTCGATGGACCCTGCGGAGTTGCGGTTTTTGATTGACCGATCCCGTGAAATCCACACCGCGCTGATGAACCCAAAACAGCGCACAGGTCCTGAAGAGGATGTGTATCGCTTTGCCCGTGCGTCTGTGGTGGCGGACGCAGATTTGGCTGCGGGTCATGTGATTACGGAATCCGATATTTGGGCACGTCGTCCAGGATCAGGTGAAATTGCGGGATTTGAGTTTGATCAGGTTGTTGGCAAAACACTAAAGGTGGCGGTGACACGTAATCAACAGCTAAAGTGGTCTGATTTTTAAGAAGGGGCTAAACAATGCGATTACTATTTGTTACTGGAACGCGTGCTGATTTTGGAAAATTATCTCCTGTTATCGCTGAGTTTATAGGTAGAGGCTACGAAGTTAAAATTTTTGCCACAGGCATGCACCTATTTGATGAATTTGGTTTAACGATCAATGAGGTTAAGCGAAAATTTGGGAATTTTGTATACGAATATAAAAATCAGAATCTGGAGGACCCTCACACCGAAGTGTTCTTAAAGACACAACATGGATTACAGAAATTGCATGCACTTTATGAACCAAATCTTGTGTTTGTTCATGGTGACCGAGTGGAAGCATTCGCAGCGTGTGCATATTTCGCAATGAACCAGACACCAATCGCTCACATAGAAGGAGGAGAAGTGTCCGGAACAATTGATGAAGTATATAGACACTGCAACACCAAGCTGTCTAACATCCACTTTGTCAGTAGTCGAGATGCAGCAAGGCGGGTCAGGTCGATGGGTGAACATCCTGATCATATTTTTTGTACCGGCTCACCTGAACTCGATCTGCACAGCTCTGACACGCGCCCCAGCCTTTCCACTGTTAAAGAGCGTTATGAGATAAAATTCTCATCTTACGGCATACTAGTATTCCACCCGGTTGTCTCTGAAACGGAATCAATTCAGTGTCAGGCAGAGCTACTTGTTCAGCAACTCATTCTTACGAGTAAAAATTTCGTGGTTATTAAGCCAAATAATGATCCGGGTTTTAATAAAATAATCAGTGCATATTCTCAGCTGCCGGAGTGTAAGTTCAAGATAATTCCGAGTATGCGCTTTGAACATTTTTCTCGTTTGTTACAAAATGCTAGATTGGTAGTTGGTAATTCATCCTTGGGAATTCGAGAGGCACCTTTCTTTGGTATTCCTTCAATTGATATTGGTACTAGACAGACAAATCGTTCAATCTCAAGAAGTGTTATTAATTTGCATCGAACTCATCTAATTCGTCTCAATGAGATGGTGCAATCCTTGTGGGGCAAATCGTTCGCTCCCAGTACGGCATTTGGGGATGGAGAAGCTTCTAAGCGAATAGTTGATACAGTTAGCTCAGATATCTTGAAACGGATTTCTGTGCAAAAATTCTATGAAGATTTTAAAGATGAATAAATATGTTTTTGTTACCGGTGGGGCAGGTTATATCGGCTCGCATGCTTGTAAATCACTTTCTTCTGTTGGCTATGTACCAGTAACAATTGATAATTTGTCCACTGGATGGTCAAAGGCTGTAAAGTTTGGTCCATTAGAAAATATCGATTTATTAGATCGTGCTGCATTAGAAATTGTGTTTCAAAAATACCAACCCATTTCAGTATTACACTTTGCAGCACTGAGCCAAGTACCAGAAAGCGTTGTAAGTCCTCAGAAGTACTGGCGCAACAATTTTGTTGGTTCTTTAAACTTATTTGAAGCATGTGCTTATAGTGAATGTAAAAATATTATACTTTCATCAACATGCGCCACATATGGAGATCATGATAACATTATTTTGAACGAGGATAGCGAACAGCGTCCAGTTAATCCATATGGAGCATCTAAACGGGCGGTTGAAGAATTATTGCAGCATATGAGTATCGCTAATGGTCTTAAATATGTGATCTTTCGATATTTCAATGTAGCAGGTGCTGACCCAGATGGTGAAATAGGCGAATTCCATTTTCCTGAAACTCATTTGATACCAATAATTTTAGATGCAGTTGCGGGAAAGCGTGATGCGATCACAATTTTTGGTGATGATTACGACACACCAGATGGAACGTGTATTAGAGACTATGTACATGTTTGCGATTTGATTGATGCGCATATTCTAGGTCTGAATTGGTTGGAAGCAGGTGGTTCAAGTAGAGTTTTCAACCTTGGCACAGGAAAGGGATTTTCTGTTCAAGAAGTCGTCCAGCAAGTATCTGCGATAACAAATTCTGAAGTGCCCTTAATGATAGGTGATCGACGAGCCGGTGACTGTGCAAAGCTAGTATCTGGATCTGAATTGGCTCGTGATCTTTTAGGCTGGGAACCAAAAATATCATCCCTTACACATATGATAAGCGACGCATGGAAATGGCATCAAAGTGGTGGATACGAGAAGTAAAGTAGACTGTTATCTGTAAACAGCTTATTTATTTGCGTTCCGAGTTTAGCAAGGGCATGGTTACTGTGTTTAACACGGAGATCGCCTAGTCCGCGTGTCATAAATTAACGCACTTTTTAACACATCACAGACATATGCTTATAAATCACTGTATTTAAATAGTAAATTTAAAAAACATTTCATCATAATCCGCGTGTTTAGAATCACGCTACTTTTAATTAACGTTAATAAATTCAGCTGTTTAGTGCAAATAATAAATTAACAACTTTCTAAGCACATCTAGTGTTAAATTTTATAGTCAACTTTAACTTAATCCTTGTGTTGTAGGACTCCGTGTATTTTTCGCGCGGTACTTGATTGTGATAAGCGCAATTGTGGTGTTCAACACACAACTCTGCTTTGGTGCTGCACGAGTTGTTGCACATTTGTATACACACTACAAAAATTACGAAAATAATCATATATTAACAATAAGTTACAAAGACGCGCTCCATTGCAAATCCGTGTACACCGGTTCGATTCCGGTACCCGCCTCCAATAAAATCAATCACTTAGCCGCTTTTTTCCTCACAATTTTCTCATACACAGTCGATACACAGTTTTCTGTGTATGTATCAGCGGAATCAGCGTGTTGAACACAGTGATCGCACTTACCGTGTTTGCCAGCAATTTGTGCTCGCACGGCACTTTTCTGCTGTTTGCCAGCAAAGATTTTGGAAACTCAACAACGCGTGCTGCAAAGTTTCGTTTTCCTTTGAGACTTTTGATCATACAATTGGTTTATGAAGGAGACCAACAGAACCATCAAAGTCAGCGAACACATTCGACTGGATACAAGGCCTGGCAGTGCAAAGTGGCAAGCACGGGTTAAACTGGCTGATGGCTCTTGGCATAGATTTTCAACCAAGACAGAAAGCTTAGAACGCGCCACAGAAGTCGCGATGAAGTTTTTCTACACATCTGAAGATCGTCTCAAAAACAACCTGCCACAAAGCACGCGCAAGTTTCGTCGAGTGGCAGAATTTGCACGAGACAGGATGCAAGAAGAACTACGCTCTGGCAGCGGTCACATCGTGTACAAAGACTACATCACTGCTCTTGATAAGTATCTCATTCCATTCTTCGGTTCTTATGATGTGGCCAATATCAATGCCAAAGCTTTGGTGGACTTTGGCAAGTGGCGCACAGAGCAGCTGGGACGCAAAGCACATCACAGCACCATCAACACACACAACACGGCATTGAACCGAGTGCTGGATGAAGCGGAACAGCGTGGCTGGATCACACATGCCATTCGACCCAAGCCCATCAATGACGGTATCAAGACCGAAAGCCGAGGCAGTTTTACCAAAGAAGAATACAAAACCATCTATGAGGCGCTGCGGACGTTTCATAAGGCGTCTGACAATCCCAATACACAGGCCACACGTGAAGTGCTCAGGAACTATGTGCTGGTTCTTGCCAACACCGGCATGCGCCATGGAACAGAGGCTCTGAACCTCAAATGGAAAAACCTTCTGTGGATCAAAGAAGAGGATCAGACCTATCTTGGGCTGTTTGTGGCAGGCAAGACGGGTCAGAGGCCACTAATTGCCAGAGATCGCGCTATAAGGCCCCTTGAGCGCCAATTAGAGCTCAATCCCAATCTAAAAGGCAAAACCCTGGATGAGGTGATTGAGAGCAAATGCGAAGAGTATGTGTTTGTCACCCGCTATGGCGAACGGGCAGCGCGTCCCAATCTCTCGCGTAATTTTGAGACGCTGCTTAAATCTCTCAAAATCGTTTATGGCGCCGATGGTAAAAAGCGAACGCTTTACAGCTGGAGGCATTTCTACGCCACCTTGGATCTTCAGCGCGGCATCAGTACCCACGCCCTCAGCAGGCAGATGGGCAACAGCACGGGCGTGTTAGACCGTTTTTACTCAAAGCTGTCGCCGTTCATGAACCCAGGCCTGCATTCAGGGCGTGACCAGCAGGAGCAGCGTAATGCAGCAAAGACCGTCACAGAGCCGCAGCAAGCGACAACAAAGGCCGAGGGCGACCGAGAGCGGCAAGAGGCGTCAGTTGCCAATTTAACAGCGCCTGCACAAGCCGCAGCGGCCACAGATCAATCCGCTGCTCCTAAAACTTCAGCGCATGAGAAAGCTTTCGATCTCTTTGATGCTGGCAAGCTCTCAGAAAAAGCCCTGCTGATTGCTGTTGGGGCGGAGCGCAGTGGATTTGAACTTGCTGAAGACCTGCGATTGCGCACGCTCACGGCTTTTGATGACGGACGTCTGTCGGAAGACGCAATGATTAAACTGCTGAGTTAATCAGGGTCGCGTTACTGGAATACAAAAGCTGTTTTTGCTATGAAGCGGCATGGATACTGCGTTTTTCATAATTGCTAAACTGGTTGGAGCACTTCTGCGTGCGGAAACTTGGCTGGTGATCGGATTGGCTGTCTTGATCATAGCATTGCTACGTCAGAAACATCGCACTGCACTTTGGACTACAACAATCACTTTCGTCTGTGTGGTCGCCCTCTGCGTATTTCCAGTTGGTGGATCTTTACTAGCCCGTATTGAACAGACCTATCCAGCAAATCCCACACTTGGTCAGATTGATGGCATCATCATTCTTGGCGGTGGTGGCGACCTAGATGTGTTTCGACGCTGGGGGCAACCAGAGCTGAGCGAGGGCGGAGATCGCTATACTGCTGCGCTCGCACTAGCCAAGCGGCAACCAGAAGCGGCTGTTGTCTTCACAGGAGGTAGTGGCGCTTTAAGAGACGCATTAGGCACAGAAAAATCTGAA
>MDTB01031507.1_pt1 | contig 20842 bp, 31 predicted proteins | sample 811161 | NCBI WGS metagenome assembly MDTB01 (sample SAMN05326650, study PRJNA326480) | marine metagenome | isolation source: seawater | place: Mediterranean Sea | collected 2009
TCATCTCCTGCTTTTTTTATATAAATCCTTCCACTTGCTGAACCTGCATCTAAAGTTATATCACCATCAACATCCAAAGTTAAATTAGCTGCACTTGCATCATCATCTACTGTAGCCACAGTTGTTGCACCATGTGTGGTTGTTGTAATACTGAAGAAGTCACCTGTATCAGCACTACTTGTAAGTTTTAAGTCTGTATTACCATCTGTGCAATTAAGTGTTGTAGCACCTGTATTATCCATTTTTAAAAGTTGACCACTATCAAGAGTTGAGCCTGTTGCTATTGTAAGATTATGGTCTGTTGCATCATTACCCACATTAAACTTTGCAGCCACATCACTATAAAAAACAACTTTTGAATCACCTGTGCCATCTGCCAAAATATTAATCATAGCATCTGTATTTTCAGTTTCACTAAAAAGCAATCCAAACACTTCTAAAATAGCACCATTAAACCTATATAATGATTGAGATGTGTCTATTGTTAAAGATTGGCTATTTCCAAAATCAATAGTTGGGTCTTCTTGTTGAAACTTAACAGACCCACCAAGAGAAAGCTGTTTGTTTATTGATACTGTGTTTTCAAAAACAATATTGTCTTCTGATATTTCTATACCAGTTAGCTTATCATCTATTTTTAAAGGTTTTAGATGACTATCTAAAGTATTATCTATAGTAAGTTCTTTACTCATTTATATTTTTTACAAATTCCTTTATTTTAGCAACAACCTTATCATCTTTTTTAGATTTAGTCAGTTTAGCAATAAACTCTAATATGCCTAATATTGCAGGTATAATTCCTTTCTTTGCTACATATCTTGTTAAAATAGCTTTAAACATTATTTATTATCTGACCTTAATCCTTTGATGAAACCTCTTAATGCACCACCTACTATATTGTCAATTAGATCAATAAAGTAAGGCTCTATAGTTTTGTTCCATATTTTTTTAGTAAATGACCATTTTGTAAGTCCTGCTGTTAAAAACACACCTGCTTTCTCACATAATGTTTCAACAAAATAGCATAAATCTTCATTAGGTATCTTTTTCAAAGCCCATAATATTGCACCTCCACTACTTAATCCTAATCCCATTGTTAATAAATCCATGTTTATCTCCTTTAATTATTTTTTAAAAATTTCTCTAATTTATCTTTAAAACCATTACCACTATTCTTATTCATAAGTTTAGATATTATATCTACTAAACCTTTGTAACTTTTTTCTATTCCTTTTTGTTCTATCTGCATCTTCTTTTGTTGGTCTATAAGTTTTATTGTTATTCCTTCTAATCTTTTAAATCTTTCATCAAGTTCTTCCATTAATTCATCTTGTATAAACTTGTTTTGTTTCCATATAAAGAACCCAAATGCTACTGCTACACAAATAGGGATCCCATACTGCTCTAATATTGTCAAAAAATCCATTAGCTTTTAGCTAACTTATAAATTTTTACACATATATATACAAAGGTAGCTAACCCTACCATTATTCTAACTACAATAGGCAACCACTCCATCCATGTTACTATAATACCACTTGCACCTGCTGATACTGTTCTTAAACTGTCAATCATTTGTTTCTCCATTGTGGAGAGCATACAACACAGGTTGGAGGAGTGCTAAACAACAACTTTGAAGATAGTTTCTGTGGATTTTGTCTTTTTAGCTGATTTTGCATTGTATGCTTCCAAACTTTTATCAATTTTATGACCTTTATTATTAACATTCTGTAAATCTATTTTAATTCCATCTCTGTTGCCATCATTGTAAAATATGTAACAATTTTGACTTGCCCTTCCTGATAAATTAAGTGCTTTATCTGAATAATCATTAGCACCTACCATACTTGAACTTCTTGAATAATTATCTCCTACTCTTGCACTATGAACATGACCAAATATCACATAATGTACTTCTATTCCTTGCCCTGCATATCTTCCTATAATTTGGTTTACTGCTTTTTCTATACCACCTTTAAGTGAACCATGCCCATGCAACATTAACAAATTTTGTCCAGCAACATTAACTACTATCTCACTTGGGTCACCATCAATAAACTTTACATGGCTATCTTTAAATAAAAACCTCAAACAGTTATAAATGGTGTAATCATAGTTGTCTGTAGCTACTATGTTACTCCAACCCAATTCTTTGTTTGCTCTACCTTCATTCCCAACAACACCTGCAATAGATACATTGTAGTTTTTGTTTAAATCAAGTATTACTTGTTGCATTATGTCTACTGATAAGAATGTTGCTTTAGCCCTGTTTGTAGCTTGGTTTAGTAGTTCATCTAACCTTCTATCAGAATTTAATAAATCTCCTGTTAAAGCTATCACTACATTCTTTATTTGTGCTATTTCAAAGTATTTCTTTGCTTTGCTTACAAAATATTGACATCTTTTAGCTGCAACCTCAAAATCATACTTGTTTGTTTTTAAATTTACTAACTCATTAAAGTGTAAATCACTAAACTGTATAACACCTACTGCTTTCTTACTACCAGTATGTTTTCTTGTTAATTTGTGTAGTTTATAATTTTCAAAAAGCTTTTTTAACTCTTTGCTGTATTCTTCTACAGCATTTTCAACTCTTGCAAATTCTCTAAAACTTTTTCTTTCAACTCTTGTAATGTCTTGTGCTTTCTGCTTTTGCTTCTTGTACTTGACATTTTCTTTTAATAGTTCTATGTCCTCTATAGGACAACTTGTTTTTCTGTTACATCTTTTGCACTTGTATCTTTGTTTCCCATGCTCCCATCCACTTTTTCTTAACTGTATACTAAAACAATGTGGACAAGCTAATCTATCTTGCATACTTGACTATATCAGATAGTTTCTTTGCTCTATTTGGTGTTTGTTTATACCATTTACTATCAAGCATTTCAACAGCTGCTTCTTCAAACTGTTTTGTCATTAAATATTGGATTGTTTTTTTGAATTTAGAAAACCCTGATACACCTAACTGAAAACACATCTCTATCATTACATCTTGTACTGATTCAGGCATTGAATCTATAAAAGGAAACTTTTGCTCTACTCTTAATCTTAATTCAGCTACTTTCCTTTCAAGGATCATATCAGCTATATCTTTATCCATCACTAAATCTTTGACAGCAAATCCATAGCCAATAGTATCATAACCTTCTGTGCATTTATAAACTCTGTTTCTAAAACCTTCAGATTCTTTTATGTTTTCAAGTAGTGACATTAACCAACAGATTTTGAGTATTTTTTAGGTTGTGCATCTGATATAACACTAACACCACAAGCTAATACTGCTGCATTTGCTGCAAATAACTTATCTGTAGCTGCTTTTCTTATAATTACAGTATCAGAACCATCTAATGAAAATGTGCCTATATCTGTTCCATCAGATGTGTTTAATGTTACTAAATGTTCTGTTCCTGTTGCTGCTGTATTGTGAAGTCTTACAAACTCACTTGAACCTACATTTGAAGAACCTGCATCATCTGTTCCTAAAGCAGCTTCTGTAGTAATTGGTGAAAAAATAATCATTATTAAATTCCCTCCACTTTACAACCTTTTGCTTCATACATTTTTATTTCTGCTTCTGATAAATGATCTCTTAAAATACTATTGCCATTAGGCTTAGATATTTTATACTTGCTTACTGCTTTTACTTCTTTTTTTACTTCTTTTTTAGCTTCTTTTTTAGCTTCTTTTTTAGCTTCTGCCATTATTATTCTCCTTAAATAATGTTTCCATTTTTATCAAAATCTATGCCACCAAAGATGCCTATATTATCTGCACCTTTACCTTTTTTGTTCCTACTAATTCTGCTGGAAACCTCTTGCATATAATCCATATACTTCATTTTCTTACCTTTATAATATGCTTGTTGTCCTTTGTCTTTATCATTAACAAGCTTCAATTTGTTATCAGGATCAAGCTGACATCCAAATTCTTTGTTGTTTAGGTTTCCTATATCTTTTTTATTTGATGACATGATAAGTAAAAGGGTGGCTTTTACACCACCCTTACTTTTATGTATTATGAGATTTCAGTATGTATTTCAACACCATGCAAATCAACTAATTCAGAAACTGCCCAATATCCATTGGCAACTAAATTAGTAGAAGCACCCAACTCATTTCTTTCAGTTTTTAACTCTATGAAGTTTCCTCCACCAAAGTCAATATAACCTACTCCAATAGCTGTTTTTGAGTATATAGCACCTTTCTTTCTACCTGTAGCACCATCAATAACTTGTGGTGATGTGTAGAAATCAATACCTGCCATACTGCTTACAAAACCTGCTTTGTAGAATTGATCACCTACAAAACTTGCACCACCATGTGCAAATGCACCTGTAGATGAAGCTGTTTGTGTAAGGGCTAAGTCATTTGAAAGTCCAAATGATCCATACATTTGTTGTGGGTGTAATACTGCACTATAAGGTCTTGGAGCATCATTAGTTTCCAAAGAAGCTAAAGCATCCATTATGTCAATAAACCTTAAACCATCATCTGTACCTTTGCTTGTTGCAAAACCATCATACAATGCACAAATGTTAGCATCCATTTCTGCTGCTACTGCATTACCAAGAACTTGACCTGCATTTACAAGTAAAGCATCTGCATTACCATGTGCTGCTAAATCAGTAATTCTTGCATTAATGTGGTTTCTTAGTATCTCCACATTTGTTGCAGCAGTTGTAATACTTGTTGCTGATACTTCTGTATCTTCATCACCTGTTGCTTCATTAGTAACATCTGATACACCTAATTTACTATAAACTGGGAATTGAACAACATTACTGCCTTTAACTGCTGGTTGTAGTGAAACAGTTTGTGGAGTAACTGCTGCTTTGTTGAATTGTACTATTGCTGCTGCTATGGTTTTCCCTAAACCACCAGCTGCAACACCTACATCTGTATTTGCCATGTTTTACCTCTTATTTAATGTTAATAAATTACTTAATGTAACCTGTAACATTCTGCTCTAAATACTTTTCAGCACCTTTTGGATCTTTCATAGCATACTCTTGAATTGAATCATACCCACCAAAATCACCTGTGGGTTGACCACTTGCTGGTCTGCTGGTATTTGTAGGAACAGAACTGTTTTTAGTTACTTTGTTTACATACAACTCCAGCTTATCTAAAGATAGTCCATCTGCAATAGATTTATCTGTATCTTCTGTTAATTTTTCCATTAAGGAAGTTCTCTTATTAGTTTTGTACTCCTCATATTCCTTTACAACAACAGAGGACTTTTCAAGCTTAGCATTAGCTTCTTCAAGAAGTGTCTTATATTCACCTTGTTTTTCTAACTGCTTATGTCTTGCAGCTTCTTGGTCAGCTTTAAACTTATCTAATTGAGATTGAAGTTCAGATACTTGAGATTTATATTCATTCTTTTGAGTATTAACCTCATTGAATCTTGATTGTGGTATACCTTCTGATACATTGTTTTTACCAGCTTCTGTGCTGGGTTGATTTACCTGATTGGCTTCAGTTTGAGTTGTGTTATTTTCTTCTGACATTTGTACCTCTTTTGTGAGTAAATTTTGAAAATCTAATGCCTTAATATATATAATATATTAAACAAACCAAATGTTTATTTTTTGCCTATTGTAATTGTCTGACTACCTTTAGGCATATTCTTTTTTAAATACTTATTAAATTGTGGCATAATTTTATCTACAACTTTTGGATTTATAGGATGACTTCTGCTTGTAAGTATTCTACCCATCTTTCTTAAATGGTCTAATTTATAAGCATGAGATGTCCATCCAATATAAATAGCATTATCTTCAGGTGATACTGTATGCTGTGTATCAAGTAATAAGTCACCACTAACTACAGGTGCAGTAGATTGTGCATACTGGCTATTCTGTCTTTTTAATTTGTTTGATTTCTTTCTTGTTTCATAGCTTTTACTATATTTAGGAAATGATCTATCATCTGCCATCTTAGGATTAGATTTATCATAAGTAATCTTTCTATATTCATTAATAGCTATTGTGCCTATGATGTTATAAAATGCTTTGTTAAACATAGGTGTTGGTAGTTTAAAATCTTTGCCTTTTTTAGCCACTAATTAAGTCCTTTATCTTTAATAATCTTTTTAGCACCTTTAGGATCATGTGCAAACTTATCTTGTAGTGCTATCTCCCATTTATGTCTACAATTATATCCACCACCTGATATTAACACTTCACTACCAAACCTACTTACAATTTGTTTTCTTGTAAGGTCACCTGCTGCCATCATCTCTAAACATTCAGGTCTTGTTTTTTCATCTAATGCACCAATATACTGATATTTAGTTGTTTCAGGCATCTCATCTATCATTAGCTTTGTAACACTTCTACTATACTCATTCATAGATGTATCTATTAGTGTTTGTAGCTGTGATGATGATAATGCACCTTGACCTCTAACAGATTCTACAACTGTTTGTATGCCTGTACCTGCTATAATGCCTTTTACAACCTCTTTTTTAATTACTTGACCCATATTGTCTAATTGATTTAAAAGTGTGTCTGAACTGTAGTTTTTAAGTGATTGTAGTGTTTGTTCAGATAGTGCAGCAAACCCTTGTATTGTTTGTAGCATATCTGTGTGTGTATTATCAAATATAGATATAGCATTAGTTGCTTTTGCTCTTACTATTTGTTTTACATCTAAATTTTCTATAAATACAGCAAACTCTGAAGCTTTTTTGCTACCTTTAAGTTGATATAAACTTTCTATAGTTTCTTCTTGTACTCTTAAAAGTATATCAGTTATAAGTTCTGAATTTTGTTCTATGAATAGTTGGTCTGACATAAGTCCATCAACTCCCATTTAATAAATCACTAACTGTTTTCCTTGATTCCCAAAACCTGCATGACCAGTATCTTGCTTTTGTTTTGTCTGTTGGTTTGTTTGTATCACATTTATGTCTTGCTCTAAAGCTTCTTCTTCTTTCATCAGAGTATCTTTTAATACTTAAATTAGCATCACCAAACATAACTTTCTTTACTTTGTCACCATCTTTAACATAAACTTGGAACTTCTTTCTTCCATAACCAGCTTGACCTTTAGTGATTCTTGTTGGTTTATCTAATGTAACTTGCCTACCTTGATATTCAGCCATTATTCTACTGGTCTTGTTAGTTGTGCTAATAATGTGTTCTCTTGTGGTTCTTCTGCTTCATCTTCTTCAGCTAAATCAGCACCACTTCTTTCAAACAAATAATCTTCTGCTGCATCTCTGTCTTGGAATTTATCAGGGTCTTGTTGCATTAATATGTCTGCTCTATCAATAAGTCCTGTCTGTAGTTCCCATGTCCATCTTTCTCTTTGTTCTTTTTCAGATAGAACTTCTTCTGTTTCACTAAAGTCTACTTGGTCTAACTCACCAGCATCTCTGTTAAAGTCTACAGCTAATATAAGTTTTTCAAGTTCAAATAATTGTTTTTCTGCTTCTTTCCATCTAATTACATCAGATACTCTGTTATCTTGCAACTCTTGGTTTCTTAATTTAAGTGCTACACCACTTTGTGCTGTTGTACCTTCTACAAAGCTAATGTCTATGTGGTAGTTCTGTGCTAACATTTTATAAGATGTTGTAACTGCATTTGTTATTGTGCCTACTGTATCAGGTGGACTTACTAAATTCATTGTACCATCAGCACCTAAAAAAGAAATTTTGTCTGCTCCTACTTCCAAACTGTCAAGTTCTACTTGGCTTCCATTTATGTAAATATAACCAAATGATTGAAACATTATGTTTGCAGCTTTGTTTGTTTCTGCAATATTAATCATAGTGTTGGTTTGTATAAGATCAGATGAAGCATCTGTATCTAAATAGCTTGATTCAGGCTTACCATCTCTAAAACATTCAACAAATGGCAATCTACCATAAGGGTTAATCATATCAGGATTCATTTCATCTGTATATTTAGTACCATTACTATCATAAGTAAAAGTGTTGTCTTTATCCCAATATACATACAATTCAGGAGTGTCATCTAAAACAGAATCTTTACTGGCTATAGGATATGTAAATGCTATTGGTTTTAATGGATCATCACCAAATATAGGCTCAAAGTCTGTTATAATATCATACTCAATGTGACTTTCACCTTTGTCATTTTCCCTGTAGCATGGCTTTACAAGTAAGCTACCTAATAAATTTGTAAACCTTTCTGCTCTTTGTAGTTTAAAGTCTTTATGATGAAACAACTGTGGTATTTCTTCATTTGTGTAAATTCTTTTAGGTGGTTTCATGTAAACAAGGGATATTCTGTCAATAATTCTTTTAGTAACATTGATGTTAGCAGCAGGTACTTTTTCAAACAATGATACATCAAAAAACTCTTGTGTATATGGAACAGTTCTGCCTTTATAATATTCTAAGGCATCTAACCTTGCTTCTCTCCAATTATCTTTGGCTTTTTGTTTTGCATCATATTTGCTTTGTAGAACTAACAACTCTGACATATTTGGTATCATCTTTTTATACTCCCAAGTGTAGGTTTTATAATAGGAAACTCCCAATGGACAAAATATCCAAAAGCATCTGAAGCATGTGTAATCAATTTGTTGCTCTTATCTATTTCTCTTGTTCCCTCTTTATTACAAGTTTTCTCTAAATCTTCTATTAATGTTTTGCATTTAGGATCTATTATTATATTTCCATCTAATGCTTTGTTTACAGCATTAACCCTGTCTACAACTCTTGGATTAGTTTTCATAGCTTTTATCTTAAATCCATTTCTTCTAATTATATCTAAATCACTGTACATAGCTGAAGTAGACTTAGAAGCACCTGTTGCATCAGGGTATGCTATATATTGACTATTAGGGTATTTGTTTTTTATTGTTTGGCACATTCTTTCAGTAAGCAAATCACCTGCTCCTGCATGTGTTAATGCAATAGTGTCAAATACTCTTACTTGGGGTTGTTGTTCATAAATGGTTGCAAGTACACAAACTTGGGGCTCACAGTTAAAATCCCACCCAACCAATACTGGCTTTGACCTGTTGTATGGTACTGCTTGTACATTGGCATCTCTGTTGAATTGGTAATATGTTTGCCCTTGTTGTAAATTGACAAATTCTCCATCTCTGTATGCCTTTAATAAATTTTCATCATAATTATCTTCAAGTAATTTAATATAGCTTTTTGGTAAATAAAAGTTTTCATTTGTTTTGCCTTTAACTAAAAACTTGTTTTCATCTGCTTTTTCTACCATCAAAGTGTAAGTATATTTCATACCTTCTGGTGTTGTACATATAAATATTTCTGGATTTTCACAATCCCTCATTCTACCAACTGCTTTATTAAATGCAGTTTCACAATATTTATAACTTGATATATCAAACTCATCAAACCCACACCAGGACAAACTAACACCTACAATGGCCTGTGGTTTAACCATTTGAAATATTTTAATGTTACCATATACAGTTTTAATAGTATGTTTAGAAACATTGTAATCATAAGCAATGCCCTTTTCTCTTAATATGTCTAAAAAAGGTGGTATAAATACTTCTTCAGCAAGTGAGTATGTAGGATATATTATCCAACCATTACTAATTCCTTGTTTGTTTTTTCTTGTAATATGATTTAAAAATGCTTTTCTAATGAAGCTAAATGTTTTGCCACTTCCCATACCACCAGTTATTGCAACTATTGTTTTGTTTTTATTTTCACCAATAAACCCACTTTTTAAAAATGACCATTGGTGTGGTAGGTAGTCTTCTTTATGTAGTGTTAAATTAGATCCCATCAAACACTATATCATCAATAGGTTTAACTTCTGTTACTTCTTGTTTGTCTGTTTGACCTAATACTTGTTTGCCTAACCATATAAGCATTGGAACACTTCCTCTATCTGCTGCATTCCATTGCATTTTTCTTAATCTAATTTTTCCAGCATCTTTACCTTTTGCAATATTTGTGGAATATTTCTTTGAAATTAAATCTTTACTGCATCCAAAAAAAGAAGCAATCTCTGTGTTAGTACAACCAAATGCTGCTAACTTTTCTACTTCTTTAGTATCTATATCATATTTCTTAGGTCTGCCAACAGATTTAGTGCTTTTTTTTGCTTTGTCCATGTGCATAAGATAGTAATTATATTTCTAATCTCTTAACAATTATTTTTTCTTCTTTATTTTTTATCTGCTTTACAGTATCAATAACTAACCAATTAGAACTATCATCCCATATGAAACCTTCATTACATAAAGCATCCAGCAGGTTTTTTAAACCCCCCCAAACATTGTCAACATCATATAGTCTTTTTAAATGACATTCTATTGTAATCTTACATTTGTTGTTTGTTTTTTTAATCTTATTAACTCTCATTTGATTGCCAATTAAAATTCTATACTCATTTTTTAATTTACTTTTTAATGCCCAATGCATCTTATCTATCTTATTCCTGCTAAATACCTTATGGTCTATTTCTATTGTTTCCCACTTATTAGAAGAACTTTGTTGCATTGTCTTTTCTTTTTTTGATTTCATCAGCTTTGTCCTTGTTTTCTTTAGCTACACATTTTATACATCTTTTTACAGTATAGCCTGAATATAGTTTATAAAACTTGGCTCTGTCTTTAACCTTATTGCATTTACTACATTTTATTTGGTTAGGTGGCAGCATGGAGATCAAACCCTAAATGAGAGTGTAGGGATTTGAAAGGTTAAGGTTACACTGCCACCCATTTTTACTTAATGCCTTCCTGTAATATTTTCTGCACTTCTTCTTGACTTGCAGCATTTCTTTTTGCTTCTTCTAATTGCTTTTTAACCTCATAACCTTTTTTCAACATTAAGTCACTTGAACTTACATCTTCTTTTTTATTATTAAAATCATTATTTGCCCACCTTGACAATCTTCTTTGTGTATCCCAAGTTTTTTCAAGTTCAAATTTTAATTTTGTTTTACTCTTATTTGGCTCTGTCCAGTAATTACAAAAGTCAATCCTCATGTCTTTACTATATTTTTTATGAAACTCATTAACCTCATTAATAAACTTAATTCTTCTATTGGCTATGTTTTTCTTTATTGCTTCACTTACTTCTAAAATTGCTACATCCATGTTTTTCTCCTTAACCTTATTTATAGATTTATCTTGTACACTTGCATAAGTGTTTGTAACACTTTGCAAACAGTTATATTTATCTAAAATCTTAATAACAGAAGCATGTGCTTTTACATTAGGATTTAAAATATTATACTGAAAAGAGGGAAAAGCTTTAATAAACCACTTATCTTCTTTTATTACTTTAATATGCTTACCTAAATGCTCTTTAATCTCTTTGTCTTTAAGTGGCATACCTATTTGAAATTCAGCTAATTCTATATCTACATCCCACATACCAGCATGGTCACATTGTGTAAGTAAATAAATATAAAATAACTTCAACTTTGGTGGCAGATTTCTCCACCACCTTTTCTTCCATATATCTGTTTCTATAAATCTTTTAGCCATATTGATCTCCTTTTTTAACTTAACCTTAACCTTTAACTTAATATATTTTCTATAATTTCTTTACATAATTTTTCAGGAACTTTGCTTCTTTCATAAGCATTTTTTAAACCTTGTGTTCCTGTTCTGCTTCCTCTTGGTGCTGGTTGGTGGTGACAATCAGGATTACCATTCTTGCAAGTTTTAGGATTCCAATCAAAGTTTACCCACAAATCAGTTGGCTTTGCTCTGTCATCACCATATTGACAATACCATGCAGTTTTAGGTTTATAAGGTATTAAATCTAATTTTCTTAATAAACCTCTTGGATTTTCTACAATGTAATATTTTGGATTAATATCATTTATTATTTGCATAGTTTTTTTTACTAATTCTATTCCTAACTTTGCAGCATTTGTTTTAGGTATATATGCTTGATTACCACCTTTCCAATGGTGACCAATACTTGCAACACTAAAAGATGTGCAGGGTGGACTTGCCCACACTATATCAGGAATAAAAGGTAAGGTTTTATAATCAAAATCAAATACATCACATACTTGGTCTATACCTTCAAAACCTTTATAATCTGTTGTGTAGGTTTGAAAACCAAAGCTTTGTGCAACTTTGCTAAATGACCTTGATCCTGCAAATAACTCCAATACCTTCATATTGTTTTATTCAACCTTCTAATATCATCCATAGGCACTTGATAGAAAATTTTACCACTTTCATCATAAGTTCCTTTTTTATAATTATTAGATTGTAGTAGGTCAAACAAATCAACTATGTCTAAAAAAACCTTTTCAGAAAACTTTGGGTTGTAAATAAAAAATACAAATTTACCTACCTCTAACCATTTCTGATATTCTATAAGGTCTTTTTCTTTTATTTTAACATGCTCACCAGTATAAGTGTCTGCCATCTTACATTCAACAAAGTAAAATTCTTTGCTGACACACATATAATCAGGTGTTTTTAATACTTTTTGTGGCATGTGTTGAATAGCATATTTTGGTATATCTTTATTAATTCCATAATTACAATACCAATAATTATTATTTAAACATACAATCTCAAACACTTTTTCTGCCACCTTACCTTTATTGTTTCTTTTTTTAAAGCTGCAAGATTTACAATTAATTACCATAGCCACCTCTGATCAAGAATAAGTCTTTTATGAAGTTTTCTTTAATGGTTCTAACCTCATTTTCTGCTTTACACCACTTAATAAGCATATACACATTACCTAATAGTGATGCCCACAGAAACCCTTGTATTATTATCATGAATAAACTCATTTGTTTTTCTCCTTATTGTTTATGAAAATAGTTGGTCTACTTCTTTTTTTAAATCATATGGCTTTTCTTTAGAAGCTTTCTTAGTTGTATCATCCATTTTTTTTAGTGTCTTAGATAATTCTGTATCACCAACCTCTTGACTTCTAAGATTCATTTCTTCTATAGCTTTTGCTTTCCATGATTCAACAGAACATTCTTCAACCAACCACCTAAGTGTGTTTTCATCAAGTTCTTTGTATGTTTTACCTTGATTATTACCTGATTTAAACCCAACTACCTCATTCCTATCAAAAGTGCCTGATTCAACAGGTTTTGTTGGCTGTTTCTTTACAGGCTTACTTTGTTGGTTTATAGCATTTGCTACTTCTTCTGCACTTGCAAACTCACTACCTAAGTAACCTGCACTTGCTAATGCTCTACCTATACATGATGTTTCTGCACATTCAATGTAGTTATACTCATTTATTCTTGATGATTTTTTGTTTTCTATAGCATGACCTACAAACTCATTATCATCTATTTTTACAGTAGCTTTCATAACAACAATGTCATCTTTAAACTGTATGATTTCTGTGTTTATAGACACATCTTTATCTTTGTGGTCATTGTGAAACTCTGTTACTCTTTCTGCTACTGTTTTATAATCTTTACCATGTATTTTAACTGGCATATTAATATCCTCCCTTTCTGATTAATTGATTTCTATCTGTTGTTATTAGTATGTATGGACACTCAGGCTCAAAATCCAATAACCTTAAAAGTCCATCTCTTATGTTGTCAGGCATTATTTTTTTACCACTTAAATAACTTGATAAATTACTTTCTTTAATACCTAACTCCTCTGCAAAGTAATTCTGTTTAAATGGTGAATACCTTATCAATGCTTTAAATAGCATTGGTGTGTGTTCATCTACCTTTATTATTTTATCTGCCATTCCTATCTCCTTTTTTATCCAAAAAATATAAAATACCACATTACTATAATTAATGTAAAATAAAACATTGATATATAATCTTCTTTAGTCCATTTAGTGTTCATTTTAATCTCCTTAACCTTGTTTATTATTAATCATTATAATCATTATAAGCTTCTATATATTCTAATATTTCACTTTTTGTTAAATCTCTTTCAAATATAGCTTCAATATTTTTTATATAGTTTTCATGATTTATATCTGAATACCCTAAATCTGTGAAACTATCCATCATTATATCATATACAGAACAATATTTATCAATACCCATATCCTCTGTTAAATAATTAATAGTGTTTTTATTTGCCTTTTCTCTTTGATATTTAGCACCATTAAAAATCATTCCATTTATAGTAAAATTGCCTTTGCTTGTTTTTAAAAAATTCATTTTAATCTCCTTAACCTTGTTTATTTATTTAATTCAACAACACTAATTGCTTCTTCCCAACCACCTTTAAAATTATGTTGATTAATTCCATTAGTTTCCCAAGCATCTAAAAATTTTCTTTTAAGATTTTTAATTTTAATATTTTTACAACACTCTACCATATACTGCCAAGCAGTTTTTGTTGCAGTTAATTGAATCCATTGCCCATCTTTATTACTATATATATAAGTAATTTCTCCTTTAACTTTCATATCTTTTACTTTTGCATCTAGTTTGAATTTCATTGTAATCTCCATTTTATTATTGTTTAATACTTAACCTTAACCTTGAATAAATATAATACCTTTTATATAACAATACCAAACATTTTCTGCTTTTCCCTCTATAAATAAATATAAATTATATATAAGTAGTAATAAAAAAGCCACATTTAAGTGGCTCTTTTATGCTATATTTGTACTTTTTAGTGTATTGGTTAGTATGTTTCAACTAAAGTTAAGGAAGTGCTAAACATATTGTTAGCTACTTGCTTGAAGGTAGGCTGATTGCTTATTCTACATAAAGCAAACTCTAAATCTGTTGCACTTGAATCAGGGCAAAAGATAAATGGTAATTTACCATTAAGTGTTAATTTAAAAAAGGAAGAAAGTGAACTATCAAAAGTATATTCAGGTTCACCACTTGTGCCATCTGTTTGGTCTGTCCATGTAAAAAACTTGTTTTCATTACCTGCTTTGCTAAATACATTGTCATCTGCCATAAAAGACAAACTTACTTTCCATGACCTTCTTCCCATAGAACCACCTACTTTATAATCATGCCCTTTTTGTTTTTCTAATGTCCATGCAGGTAAATTCTCACTCCAAGATGGCTGTCCTGTGTGCTGTATGTTAGTTAGTGTGCTACCACCTACAGATGTTTGTGATTTTACACCTTCATATGATGTAGATAATGTAGCTTGTAGATCAAATGCAAATTCAGGTTCAAAGTATCTTCCAAAAGTAAAAGAACCTAATTTAGCTGTAAATTCTTGTACAGCATCAGCAGAGTAATAACTTACATTTAAAAAAGCATTTTTATAAGCATTGTCATCTGATGTAAAACCACCTGTTTCCCATAATGAATACCCATTATACTCTACATTTTGAAAATTAACTAATTTATTAGATTCAGTTAAATCTTCTATTGTATTAGAAAAACCCATTTCCATATGAACTACACTACTATCAGCATTGTTATTAGCCATGCTCATTAAATTATGACCAATCAAACCAGCATAATTTGTAGTTTTTAATAACTCAATTAATTCTTTATTAGGATCCTCATCATCTTCTTGAAACTTTATGCCAATTTTAAAATCATCTTGAAAAAAAGGTGGGAACAAATTTGATTCTAATTCAAGTGATACAGGTTGTGCAGGGTTCATATTAAATAAACTTTCAATATCTTTATCAGTAACACTATCTTTAAATCCTTCTGAATATGTGCCTTTGTAATAACCTATAGCTTTTAAATAGCTGGGATAATCTGCATAAAATTTTGGTTTACCTACACTTCTTTTTGCCATCTTAAACTCCTAAATAATTGATTTTTTAACTTTTCTTTTTATAATTTCTTCTGTTTGTATTTCTTCAGGTTTTCTTGCATCAGAACCAAAAGTGCCAAAATTAATATTCCATTTATCTTGGTTTATATTTAACACTTTGGCTGTTTTTAAATTACCTTCCCAATCTGAATAGCTGCAACTTTGTATTTCTAATTCACCAATATATGTAAACAATAAATCACTAATTTCACTTTTTGCCATGCTGTAAATTAATATTTTATTTTCAGCTACCTTTATTGTCCATCCTTGATTTAATTTTTTTATTGCTTGTATAACACCTAAATAATCTATTTCTAATCCTGCAATTTCACCATTACTTTGTATCTCTACACTACCTTTACCATAAGATAAAACAACATCAGATGCTTTAGGTTTTTTTAATATATCATTCATTTTCTATACCTAATATTTTATTTACAAGTAATACTATATCATTAACTCTTATATCACCATCATCATTCATGTCTGCATTTTGTAATGCTTGACCTGTTAAAATAGAATCTCCTAATATGTGATTAACAGTTAAAACTATATCACCAACATCAACCCTACCATTTAAACCAACATCACCTTTTAATGTAGATGTTTCTACTCCATTTTCATTTTGTGTGTTTTCAACTAATGTATATATTTCTTGATCATAAACTAATTGATGTTCATCCATGTGGTGTAATTGTATAGCTTTTAATTTAATATTATTTAATGTTTTGTTAGTTTGTGTTACCATAAATAAAGGTAAGATAAATTGACCACACCTTATTGGCATATCACCTGTTGAATTTAAAACATATTTTTCATTGTATATTTTTCTTCCTAAAATCATCTTGTTAAAATCTATAGTATCACCAATTTCTAAATCAAAATATTTTAAAGGCAAAGTAAGTTCTACTATGTTATGTTGGTTGCAATTTAAAAAAAGTAAATGTTTAGCTAATTCTTGGGCAGTATATTCATCCCTTATGTATTTACTCTCATAAGTTAAAAAAGTGTCTATATGGTCTATTTTTTGGCTTATTTCATCTGTTTTAATGCCATAGTAGTTTATATCTTTTAAGTTTCCATCTAAAAATTGTTTATATGTTCCAGTTTTAAAATACATTCCATCTAAATAATCTTCATTTATTTTAATTAATCCAGTTGAATTGTTAAATTTTTCTGTACCATAATCATAATTGTATTTTATTTCTACCTGTGTTTTTACATCTTGTAAAGCTGTTCTGCTGAACTTATAATTAATTACATCATCAGAATCAATAGTTTTTATTTTTTCTTCACCAGTATAAGTGTTGTTTATGGTTATAAATTTTAAAATGTTATTAGACAATGAAGCAAAAGATTTACTTGATTGCATTATTTCTTGAATTAATGATTTGCTTTGTATAGGTTTGTTTACAGAAAATCCTAATTTATAATTTTGGTGTTGTTGTCTTGAAAGTGAAAGTGATTCTTGATTTACATTTTTATTATATCCAAGTTCACTTTCCATTAAATGATATATTATATCAGATGGTTTTTCAATTAATGTGTCAGATGGATTGTAGCCCATACCTTCTACATCAAAAGAATCTATAATAGAAATAGCTAATGTATCTACATAGCTCCACTTGTTGTTATATGATACTAAACTCCATTGTTCTTCTGTTCCATTAGGGTCATCATATTCTTCAAAATTAGGGTTATTAAATCTAATAAAAATTGCAAAGTTGTCAGTTTGTCCAGCAAATTCTGATCCAGCTGTGTAAGAAAAAAATATTGTTTTACTATGTCCAAGAAAATTAACATTGTCTTTGTTAATATATGTTGTTGCTCCAAAAATTGTTGGATTAGAATACCCATAATCAGCTTCAATGCCTAATACATCATTAGTATTTACAGATTGTAAAGTGCCATATTGTGCAACTACATCTTCAGTTAATCCTCCATACCAATCTAAATCTTCACCAATTATACTATTAACAGTATCTTGATTTTCTTTGCTAACTAAAAATATTTCTATATCACCTGAATAATTATTTGAATTTAAATGCACCATTCCAAAAGTTGTACCACCTTCACCTATTTCATTTCCACTTAAAAACAAAACATTATCAACAGATACTAAAAAATCTTGATTTTCTGTAAACAATTCATATTTAATTGGTGCATAAACCCAATAAGAATTTAATTCTTCAATAGTTGACACATCAGCACAACATATATCTTTGTTTAAAAATTCTGTTGTATTTAATAAATTGCCTTGACCTGTGTTATTATATAAATTTATTTTTAAAGAAACAGCAACATTTAAATTTTCAATAACATCTAATGGTATTGTTGCACCTCCAAAATTTATAGAAGAATCTTCAGGTTGACCCCAAAAATTAGGTTGACTTTCAATTTGAAGTGAATTAAAATAATTTAAATTTTGTTGGTATGTATTATCTGAAATTTGATAATTATTTGGATGATAAGGATGTTGTGCAATAATATTTTCACCATTTGGTGTTGTATTAAATATATTAAGAGGTACAGTTGCAATAATACTTTTAGGAAACACTTCCCATTCAACATTTGTTAAATAATCAAATCCACCTAATCCAGTTCTATATGGCAGTATTTCTTTTGTTGCACCTACACCATTACCTAAATTTTTCCAATTATCAGAATCTTTTTGTTCAGCAGCACTCCAAAATTCTTCCCAATTAAAATTTTCATATCCAAAACCAAGTGATACATTTGTAGTTCCTGAACCAACACCTAACTTTAAATTGTTTGTGCCTTCTACAGATTCATACAATAAATCACCTTCATCATCACCACTAATATCACTATTGTCTGTTCTTCTAATTCTTATTTTAAAAGGTATATATGGTGATATATAATTTTCTTTTGCTTCCCAAATTATAGCAGCCATTAATAACCTCCTTTAATTTTTGTTTCTTGTTTTGGTTTAGCAATAATTTTTTTTGGTTTTTCAACTAATTGTTTTATAGGTTTCTTTACAGGTTGTCTTATTGGTTGTCTTATTGGTTGTCTTATTGGTTGTCTTATTGGTTGTCTTGTTGATTCAAACATAACACCTATGTCTGCACTTCTAATATCAAATTGTAGTTGTTGGTTATAAGTATATTTTCCATCTACAGTATCTACTCTGCCCTCTACTTCTGCAAATATATCATAATCTAAAAAATCTGAAACTAAAACAGTTCTTTTAATATAAAAAGATGATAGTTCTATAAAATCTACAATACCATGTTGGATCATAGGCTCAAATTCATTATTAGTATATTCTCTTTGACCTAAAATAACTTTATTATGTGTAATGTTTTCAGTATTAAAACTTTCATCATAAAAATCTGTAGCAGGATTTACTTGCAACTCATAAGCATCTTCATCTACTACCCCTATATTTTGTTGAAATGGACTCATATAGAAAAATTTAGATGAATTGTCAATCCATTGAAAATTAATTTTAGGCAAAACTACAGTTGAATCACCACTAAACTCACTTTGTACTTCTTTGACTTTAGCACCTATATTTCTATAAACAAATATTTTGTGATTTATTTTTAATTCTGTACCATCTTTTTTATCAAATGTATTTACTAAAGCACTATTGCTTAAAAATTTATTTGGTTGAAAGTTAATAATAGATTCACCATATAATTTTGTATATTCTTCTTCATTTGTTTGGTTTTCACCCCAAAACCATTTTTCAAATGGCATTTCTGTTTGTCCTTCATTTGAACTAAAATCTTGAACTTTTAAATACATAGGTAGATTTTCTGAAATAGATTTGTTTGCTGGGTATGGAGTTGTTCCTAATTTATCTGTAAAAGGAAGAATGTTTGTTGTTGCAACCTGTTCATTTTCTCCATTTTTTTGAAAAGTTAATGTGTATGTACTATTATTAAATTGCAAATTAGATATTATGTCTACTTCTGCAAAATTATATCCTATAGGTGTTGTTCCTAAACTTTGGTAACCAGCTGATGGATTAGTAACTCCATATTCTTTATAAAATAAAATACTCCCACCCATAATTTTATATTGTTGAAAATTTCCATCATTATAAATAGTATCTGTTTTTTGTTGGCTAAAAATTTCATCTGCATTTTGTTTTATTTCACCATACACATCATTTGTAAAAATATAAGGTTTGCTAACACTTTTTAAAAAATATCTATCAGGGCTAACTAAATAATGTTTAGTGCTAATTTGTGTGTTATTTACATTATAATAAACACAAGGTGCTTTATCTACAACACCATAAACAATAGGCATTTTTACATTGTTAAATCTTTCAGGCACACCAACACTTTCTTCTACAAATTTAATAGGCAGTTCTTTGTCTAATGTTTGCTCTGAATTATCTTCAATGTCTATATTTATAAAGTCTATGTTTTGTTCTATACTTTTAACATACCCTGAAAAAACATTTAAACAATCATCTAATGTTTCTGCTGATTGTGATTTATAATATACATCTATCTGTTTATTCATTATTTCATCACTAAAAAGCTTATCAGATAAATACTCATTATTATAATTATAATCTATTAATTGCATCCTTACACTTGATATTTGGAACTTTTTATCTTTAACATCTATTGATTCTTTGATGTTGCCTAATGATTTAATTAATGGATCATAATGTTGATTGTCTAATGTAAGTTTATTTGTTGATAGGTATGTTGAATTGTTAATAACTACAAGAGGTACTAAATGTGTAGTCTTTCCTTGTATATCTCTTTCAAATATTTCAGGTAACTGTAACATTAACTAATTCCTAAATCTCCACCTTTTCTTAATGCTTCTTTAATCATAGGCACAGCTTCATTTTCTATAAAGTCATTAGATAATACATTACCTTGAAACACAACTGTTGCACCACCCATTCCTGCACCCTCATTCTGTGTAGGTTCTATATTAACATACTCTGCACCTTCTTCACCAGCAAGTATAAGTGTAGGCTCTGTAACTACTTTATCCATTCCTTGTGCTGCTGCAAAAGCTGGAATACTTTGTATAGTTTGACCAACTAAACTACCAAAGGCAGCAGATGTAGCTACATTTGCTAAACCACCAAAAAAACCTGTTTCTGCAAATGCTAAACTAATTTTTTGTGCAACTATCTTTTTAATTTCAGCTGTTATGAA
>MDTB01219488.1_pt1 | contig 20838 bp, 22 predicted proteins | sample 811161 | NCBI WGS metagenome assembly MDTB01 (sample SAMN05326650, study PRJNA326480) | marine metagenome | isolation source: seawater | place: Mediterranean Sea | collected 2009
ATTTATCGACATAAATTTATCGATAGATTTAATCAATTTTCTTACAAGTTTTTCTTGGCCATGACTGACGATTGAAAATAATACTAACTTCAAAGTCTACCCTCAATCCATTTATTTAAATTAAAGCTTGATAATTTAATTTGCATATTTCATTATTCGCTAAAATCAATTCTTATTTATCCAGTTGTTTTGAAAAGCTACTTCTTCAGGCGATCCCACTTGCAAACCCTGCCGTTCAGTGAGTGTTCGAACAAAGTTGCTTGCATCTAAAAGTGATGAATATGTTCCTGTATCTAGCCATGCAAACCCTTCGCCCATCTTTTTAACTTTTAAGATATTATCTTGTAAATAGGATTCTAACAGAGTAGTTATTTCTAATTCTCCACGTGAAGAAGGTTTAATTAATTTGGCTCTTTCTGGCGCACTTTCATCGACAAAATAAAGCCCAGTTACTGCATAGTTTGATGGGGGAATTGTTGGCTTTTCAATGATTCTTTCAACTTTTCCATTTTTATTAAATTCTAAGACACCATATCTATCCGGATCAGAAACATGATACCCAAAAACAGTTGCTCCAGTAGTATGATCATTTGCATAAGACAAAAGTTTCCGCATTCCATGACCAAAAAAAATATTGTCACCTAAAACCATTACAGACGGCGAACCATCTAAAAAGTCTTCACCAATAATAAAAGCTTGAGCCAACCCATCTGGACTTGGTTGAATTTTAAATTGAATATTTATGCCCCATTGTCTTCCATCTCCAAGCAAACGTTTGTACTGAGAAATATCTTCAGGAGTGCTAATAAGTAAAATATCTTTTATGCCTGCTAACATGATGACTGATAAAGGATAATAAATCATTGGCTTATCATAGATAGGTATCAATTGTTTTGATACAGCTTTTGTGATGGGATAAAGCCTAGTTCCTGATCCTCCTGCGAGAATAATGCCTTTTCGTTCTCTCATTAAATTGCCTCCAAATCAGCTAATACTTTTTTAAGTTCTTTTTTCCAATCTGGTTGAGAAATATCAAATATTTTTTTTATTAAACTACAATCTAATCTTGAATTTAAAGGACGTGAAGCAAGGGAAAAGAAATCTCTTGATTGGATTGGAATTACATCTACTAACAAGCCGGCTTGTGAAAATATTTCGGATGCAAATTGAGCCCAAGATACACTTGGACTACCACAAAAATGATAAATTCCCTTTTTTTTTGGATCTTTTATTAATTGATCAATAATTTCTAGACATGCCTCAGCAATATTATGAGCAGGAGTCGGTCCGCCGATTTGATCAGAAATAATGTTAAGGGAATCTTTGGATTCGGCTTTTTTTAAAATAGTTTTTACAAAATTTGAGCTATATCCTGAGAATACCCAAGATGTTCTGATTATTGCATAAGTTGCATTAGTTTTTTGAATACCCTTCTCTCCCGAAAGCTTGGATCTTCCATAAGCATTTAGAGGCTTTCCTTTATCGAATGTACTCCAAGGATTTTTTCCTGAACCGTCAAAAACATAATCTGTGGAAAAATGAATGAATGGAATATTAATTTCAGCACAAGTTTGAGCCATTATTGAAGGAGTTGATGCATTTATAAGATGAGCTAGATCCTCTTCCTTTTCAGCATTATCCACTGCTGTATATGCTGCAGCATTAATTACAGCTTCTGGTGAGTAAGAAATAATTAAATCTCGACATAGCTTTGGTTCAGACAAATCAAACTTTTCTCTCCCTAGTGCAATAATTGATGGAAATCTTTGTAACTCCATTGATAATTGACCTGTTTTACCAAAAACTAAGATCATGTTCTTTGTAATCCCTCCTGGGTTTCAGATTTCTCTAGCAAAGCCTTCCACCAATCTTCATTATCCAGATACCATCTTACAGTTTTTTCTAAACCTTCTTTTAATGTGATAGATGGACTCCAACCTAATTCATTTTTAATTCTATCGGGATCAATTGCGTACCGTGAATCATGACCAGGTCTATCTGGAATAAAAGAAATTTGATCTGAATAAGAGCCAGAATTTTTAGGACGTAAATCATCAAGAATGCTGCATAGCATCTTAACGAGATTTACATTTGTTATCTCGTTTTCTGAACCTATATTATAACTTCGACCAATTTCACCTTTTTCCAATACCAGTATTAAAGCGTCTGCATGATCTTCAACAAAAAGCCAATCTCTTATATTGGAACCATCTCCATAAATAGGAAGAGGATCTCCAGAAAGTGCCTTAGATATAACAACTGGCACAAGTTTTTCTGGAAACTGAAAAGGACCATAATTATTTGAACAATTTGTAATGATGGTTGGGAGTCCATATGTTTCGTGCCAGGCATTAACCAGATGATCTGAGCTAGCCTTTGAAGCAGAGTATGGACTTCTTGGATCGTAAGGAGAGGTCTCCTTAAATTTATGACTCGGATCATCAGGAAGAGAACCATAAACCTCATCAGTGCTAACATGATGAAACCTAAAGTTTTTAGGACGATTATTGCCTTCCCAAAAATTTCTTGCTTCTTCAAGTAAATTAAATGTCCCTAATATGTTTGTTTGAATGAAATCGATTGGTCCAGCTATTGAGCGATCTACATGTGATTCTGCTGCCAAATGCATAACAGCATCCGGACTATGTTTTTCAAATGCTTCTTTTAGTGCTAATCGATCACGAATATCTACGTTTTCAAAGAAATAATTTAGATTATCTGAAACAATATCTAAACTGCTGATAGAAGATGCATACGTCAGAGCATCTACATTTATTATTTGATATTTTCTTTTGATAGCAAGTTTGATCAGAGAGGACCCGATGAAGCCTGCACCACCAGTAACTAAAATTTTCATGAATTCTCACCAAAAGCAAAAGGACTTTTTAAATCAATAAAGTTAGGTGCTATTTGATCTTTATCGCTAATTGTAAGACTATTCTTGATAGGCCATTTAATACCACAACTATCCCAATGGATTGCCCCTTCATTTTCAGGTGAGTAATAATTAGTGCACTTGTAAATTACTTCAGTATTTTGCTTTAAAGTCACAAATCCATGTGCATAACCTATAGGTATAAATAATTGAAGTCCGTTCTCTTCTGAAAGTTCATAACCATACCAATCTCCGTAAGTTGGACTTCCAATGCGAATATCAACAGCAACATCATATATTGATCCAGAGCTGCAACGGACTAACTTACCTTGAGCAGCAGCAGGTGATTGAAAATGTAGACCCCTCAGAGTACCAATATTTCTAGAGAATGATTGATTTTCTTGAACAAAATCAATATCTATACCAATTTCTTTATAATTTTTTTTACTGTAAATTTCAGAAAAAAACCCGCGATGATCTTCATGTCTTTTTAGTTTAATTAATTTTAAAGGTAAATTATCCATTATTAATACTCATTAAACTATGCAATGCCTGCCTTTAAAAGATCATGCATACGCAAGAGGCCAATGGGCTTTTTGTTTTCAACTACTACGACTGTATAAACCTTTTCTGATTCCATTTTATTTACTGCAGATCCAATAAGGTCATTTGGGGAAACCATCACTGGATCACAAGATGCAATTGATTTTGGTTTTTGTTCCAATAAGTTCTCGGCATTTCTTCTCAAATCTCCATCAGATATAACTCCAGAAACAAGACCTTTCTTATCAATTAGAACAGCAACGCCATATCCGGTTTCAGTCATTCTTAAAATCACTTCTTGCATTGAAGATTCCAAATCTAAAATTGCCATTTCAGATTTAGGTCGCATTAATTGCTCAACAGAATAAGTTTGAGATCCTAGTTTTCCACCAGGGTGAAAAATGTAAAAATCTTCTGGTTTAAAATCACGACATTCCATCAAAGCTACAGCAAGAGAATCTCCAAGTGCCAAAGACATGATTGTTGAAGTTGTTGGAGCCATACCTATAGAACAAGCCTCAGAAGCTTTTGGTAAGATTAATCTATAGTCTGAAGCTTTAACTAATGTGCTACTTGGAACGGAGGAAATTGATGCCAACGGAATATTAAAACGGCGAGAGTGTGCAACTATGTCAGCGAGTTCAGAAGTTTCTCCAGAATTTGATATTAATAAAAAAAAATCTTCTTCTGTAATTGCTCCTAAGTCACCATGACTTGCTTCTGTTGCATGAACAAAAAAAGAAGGAGTTCCTATACTTGATAATGTTGCGCTAATTTTTTTTCCTATATGTCCAGATTTTCCTACCCCTGAAACAACAACTCTTCCTTTTATTTTTAATATAGCTTTTACGGTTTTAGCAAAATCAGAAGGTAAGTTTTCAGACATTTTTATAAGGGCTGAAGCTTCATTCAGAAGAACGCGAACAGCAATTTTTTCAATTTCTTTTGTGATCATAGCTTGCTAATTTTGGTTAATCTAAAAATTCTTTAATTATGTTAGATGTTCAATTTGATTTTATTGTAATCATAAAATAACTTAACTGATTGTCTTATTTTTTAACTTTTATCACTGCTCCAAATTGTGAGCAAAGCCTTGATGGATAAAACTTTTGAATTACTCTGAAGAAGAAAACATCAGAAAAAACATAAAAAATTTCTGATTCATACTCTGCGTCTGAAAGATTTATTTTGAGCCATTTGGGACTAAGCCATTTAAGATGAGTTTTATCAAAAAACCCAGAAGAATGATCAGGAACAAATCCACTTAGCCAACTTAAAAGCATTCTAATAGAAGAAAAATTTGGTGAAATCATGAAAACCTTGACTTTATCATTCATTCTTAAAATGCTCTCTAAAACATCCTTAGGGCTTTTGATATGTTCTAAAACATCTAGAAACAAAACTAGATCACAATTATCTATTGAGTTTCTAATTGAATCTAAATCATCAAAATCAAGATCAAAGAAATTAGATTCACAAAAACTTAGATTAACTGGCAAGACATCATAAGCTGAAACTTCACAGTTATACTTATACTTCAGATCATAAAGCGTGCTGCCGCTTGATGCGCCAAATTCTATAATATTTTTATTATAGATAAATTCACCTAAATGTTTTGAAATTATCTCAGATCTGCTTGGTGAAATTTCTTTATATTTATTCTCCATATTTTAGAGCTTCCCCAAAAGCAAATAAAAAAGAGAGTATCTTAATCTTATAGCTTCAAATATACCATTTGGTAAAAAAGATCCAAACTTAGTTAGAGTGTTCGAATGTCTTCTATATTTAACTCCTACCTCATAATCGATTGTCAAAACTTTTTTTTCGATAAGAGCCTTAAAAATTAATCCATGATCATAAATTAAATTATCATTTATTTGATGAATAGACTCTAAAATATAATCTACCCTCCCAGACATACAACATCCTGGTATGCGGTTGCGGAAGAAAATGCTTAATACATTTGGAACGTAATTATTTTTAAGTTGGATAGAATCATTTATGCTGAAATTAACGCAGTGTAAATCCGAAGAGTAGTTATCCCTTACACTCTTCAATCGTCTATTTGTCCAAACATCGTCTTGATCACAAAATACGCAAACATCATTTTTACAATATTTCAAAAGCTCTAAAAAACTTTTATTTACGCCGATATTACTAGAACTGATAACTTTAATAAGATTTGCATCGTACATTAACTTTGAAGGTGGGAATTTTTTACAAACATCTAGGATGAATTTTTTGGAATTAGATCCATCATCACGGATTATTAACTCATCGCTCTCATTCATTTGAGAGATTATGCTCAGAAATTGCTCTTCAAAAAAAGCTTTGCCATTGTAAAAGCTCATTAAAATAGAGATTCCCTTATTTGTAGACATTTATCCTTAAAGTTTTGAATAAAAGAAACCCGATAAATATAGGCATCGTGACGGAGCTTATAAAACCATCAAAAAATAAGTTTATTATTATGAATATAGAGAATAACAAGAAATCTATTTTAATTAGATTAAACAAAATAAATAATGTTATTGGAATACCAAGCTCCGTAAGCATTCTCAATATTCCACCATCCAATGTACCTCCTAAGGAATAAAGACCGGTTCCAAAAAAAGCTGCAGAACTTTTTGTTAACAATGATAAGGCTGTAGACCATTTACCAATTCGTTGCCCTAAAGCAATATCCTCTGAACCTTCAAGGCCTTCTATACTTTTTAAATTATCTAAAGATGGAGGAGTAGATAAGACAAGATTTTGAATTGATCTGGCAAAGGGCATCAGGAGATCATAAAAATAAACCAATATTCCAATTAAAATAGCTACAAAAGGTAATAAAAAAAGTATTTTCAATATTAAACTTTTAGTTCTAGCAAACAAATAAAAAGGAACTGTCAAAAAATAGGCTCTTACACCACTAAAAATTGGCAATAAAACAACCAGAAAAGATGCTCTATTTTCTCTTACTGACAATAATACAATTGACAATATAGTGCAGAAATATGCAAGTTCTGCTGCGGTTCCAAAAGTACCAGCATACTCAGAAGTTCTTAAAAAGCCTCTACCAGGATCAATTACAGGCAGAAATTTAAAAAATTGCATTACTGAAAAAATGGCTTGAAAAAAAATTATTGTGATAAAAAGGGAGTAATTACTAACTAATATATGGAAAGAGGCAATGCCAACAATAAAATATTGAAATAATCGAATCCAACCAAGAACAAACTCAAATAATGTCCCAAAGTAAATAGAGCCCATAAGGTTAATAGTAAATATTGATAGTATGGTGAAAAAAATTGTTTGGTTTTTTAAGATTCTAGAAAGAGTAAATAAAGTTTTTTGATTGAATAACAAAATAAGAGATATGAGATCCTGCGTTCGAATTCCTGTTGGAGCACCAGGAATATTGAATAAGTCTATTTTTGGAAGACAAAAATAAAGAAATACCAGCAAACTGGTAAGCCCTATATACCTTATTTTATAAATTTTCATTGGATAACTCATCTAATGTTCTTACAAGATGGATTTCTCCAGGAGGAAAATATGCCGGAACATTTGGATGCTCTATTAAAACAGAAATGTGGCCTAGTTCTTGAGCATCCAATAGCATTGTTGATTTCACACCGATAAAGATTTTCCTTTTGTGAGAGTAGATGTCAGTCTCTGTGCTTTTATCTATTTGAATGTTGAGTTTAGAAATTTTTGAAACAAGCAAATCGCTACATCTTGGGTGAGGTCTGTAGAAAATTTTTTTTTTTGAAGAATTGATTAATATATTTGAAATCTTATAAACAATTTCTTCTGCATTTTTATCATGCTTAAAACCTGGGCCAATGAAAATGATATCTGTTGGCTGCTGATCAGAAGTAAATTTTTGAGAATGAAATTTAACAACTTCACAAAAGCCAGGATAGTTCATGCTTTGCAAAATTTCTTTCTGTTTTATAGACCTCACTATGTATCTGTCAGAGTTTAATCCGTCTATGTCGCCTGTATGTGATAAAGGAAAATAACCGTGTTGAATACAAACTTTTTCAGTTTTTTTTGAAACGATTTTTATTAAATTGTAATTAGCTAGATTTATGTCAGTAGAAAAAATAATTTTTTCAAATTTTTTAACATAAGGTTTTAAAATTATTGGAAGATAAATTAATAATGTATTAAAGATATTTTTTTTGGGGGAGGACCATACCTTCAACTCTTTGAATTGAAACTCCTTGATGCCTTTAAGATTCTTATATGAGTTTAAGTCGATATTAATCAAAAGGTTTTTACCAGAGACCAAAGTAATCAAGTTATTATTTTTAAAAAAAAATAATCTTAATAATGTTTTCCAGTATTCTGAATAAACATATTTGGTCATGAATCCTGGAATTCTAGCGTCTCTTCGTTTTCCTAGCTCTTTAAGACTTATTATCAAAGTAAACACCATCTATAATTTTTGAGGCAATATATGTCTTATTTTTAAGTGATTGGGTAAGTACAGAGTTAGCTCCAATAACATACTTTCCTGAAAGAGATATTTCACCTAAAAGCTTTGAGCCTGAACCAATAAGACCAATACCTGTTAGTTTTGGCATACCATCATTAGTACCAGGATATTTTTTTCCAAAAGAGGTATTATCAAATACAATTATTTTTCCGCATAGCGAAGAACGAGATCCAATGACTATTCCCATAGGATGAGGGAAAAAAATTTCTTCGCTAACTTCTGCCTTATTAGAGATATCTGATCTAAATAAAAAAAAAAGAAAAAAACCTGAAATGAAGCTGATGAATCTATTATTCTTTGTTCTCATCTGTATCAGGAGAGAGAATATAAAAGAACTTGAAAATAAACATCTTATTAGAGATGTATTTTCCTTTCTATCTAAAAAGTAGCCTCCTGTAAGGCATATTCTATTTCTATTTAATAATTTAGGTAAATCAATTTTTTTCATGTTGATCTACTCTGATTGTTTTGGAAAATTGATCTCTCCAAAGATCTGAGAAATCACTATCAGCATATTCATTGAAATAAGGACCTCCTAAGGTCCAGTGAATATTTTTGGGTAAAGGTGTTTGATTTGTCACCTCATATTCCGTTACCAACCAATTCCAATCTCTCTCTAGCTCTCCAATTTCAGAATCTTCAAGCCATAAAAATCTATGTAAGTGAGCCGGGGAAGCAGATTTAATATATTCAGGAGTTAAAATTTTATTCTTCGCGTGAGAGCAGTTCCAAACAACGAATGATGACCAATTCTTCCTTGGGTAATTTTCCTGTTTATTTCCTAAATATTTTTCGGTAACTTTAGATTTATAGTCATGCTTAACGAGATGAACTGCTTTGCTTAAATTCTCAGTTTCTTCAAGGATCTGATAAATATCGGTTGTCATCAACATATCACAATCCATAAAGATGGCTTTTCCATTAAATCCTGAAAGAAATGGAACCAAGAATCTACTATAAGAAAAAGAATTTGACGCTCTTTTATCTTCTTTAGCTAGATCAAAAGAGTTTAAGTTTTTTAAATTAAGAGGCATAAAAGTTACAGGTTTACTTGATGAATCCATAATTGAATTTACAAGAACATGCCATGCAATGGTCTCACGCTCATCAAAACCAATATAGATTCTTAAGGGTTCAATATCATTTTTTTTAATTGCCATTTAAATTATTTCGTATTGGTTATGAGTTTTTAATCTTATTTCAAAATCTGCCTCTTTGATCATTGAAGCATCATGAGAAATATAAATGATAGTACTACAAATCTCTTTACAAGTTTTCAATACTTTATAAGCACTTTCGTTATCTAATGCGCTAGAAAATTCGTCCATGAACAATATATCAGGTCTCTGAAACAATGCTCTAGCAATACTTAATCTCTGACGCTCTCCTCCAGATAACTTGGCAGCATCAGTACCCAAAATCTGTTCTTTCTCTAAATTATTTAAACCTAAGTCTATAATGAGTCCATCAAAAAGTAATAGTTCGTCCTGAGAACATATATTTTTACTTTTAAGTGTCACGTTTTCAAATAAATCAGAATTAAATAAATTAATATCTTGGGGAACATAAGCTATTTTAAAGTTCTCTAAAGAAGGAATGCATTGCAACTTTTCCTCACTAATATATTGTTCTTTCAAACCAAGGATGCTTTTTAGGAATGAAGATTTCCCAGAACCAGAAGGTCCTGAAATTACATATTTTTTTCCTTTTTTAATTTTAATTAAGCTTCTAACTTTCTTATCTTGTTGAACAAGATTTATATCTAAAAATTCAAAATTTTCATACTCAGAATTTTCAGAAATTTCATCTTTTTTAAGAATGATAGGATAAACACTTTTAAGAGCTGCTTTTGAAAAGGATAACTGTTGAAATGATGCCGATATTCTACTGAAAGCTGGAATCACTCTTAAAAATGCAAACCCAAGAGCAGCAAACATTCCCTCAGTAAAATTTTGATTAACAAATGTGAATACAGTCACGGAGAGAATAAAAATAATAACTATGAATAATTCAAGTTGGAGTCTAGATGACTGAATAATAAAGGTACTAAGTTTTAAAGATTTTGCAAAATTATAGAGAGCTTCTCTAAATTTATTAATGAAAAATCCCTTAGTCCTTGTAACCACCAGAGTATCGATCATTTGAAGAGCCTCTCTACTTACATTAAATCTCTCTCGATCATAAGTGGATCTAATTTTTCCTGTTTTTTGTGTAAAAAGTGATAATAAAAATTGTAGGAATCCAAATAAAAAAATAATGGTCGCAAAAATAACTACATATTCTATTTCATAACCAATTAATAGAGCAAAGGTGATAAAAGAAAGTGTTAATGAATCTGTAATTATGTTAACAAATTGTAAGATATATCCTCTAGAGACCATCAAAATATCCGCATTAATTATTCTTGTATAGCTATCACGATCAGTGACAACTTTAGAATACTCTTCAAAAGAAATTAGATTATCTAAAGCCAATGTGCACATTTTTTTAAAGACATCGTAAGAAAAAGAAATAGATAAATAAAGAGATAGGAACATTATAAGAAATCTAAATCCAATCAATAGAAGTAGAATCTCACTTATTTGGGATAAATCATTTAAATCTGCTAGTTTGGTGATTAAGAAAGCATCAATAAAAGTTGAGGATAAAATCAGCAGAAGCACAAAGAAAAAAAATTTAATTTTTTTTATTTTTTTTAGAAGTTTATAGACAGTGAGAACATCTGAAAAAAAGGAATTAATTTCTATTTTTTGCATGAAATAATATTTTTTTTAAATTCAAGATTTACTTTAAATTCTCAATAATAAATGATTTCGTTTCTACTTTAGTTACTTTAACTTTTGAATTGGATTTTAAAGTCCTTTGTAAGTCACTAACTATCAACTCAAAATTTTTTAATGGAAGATCAGGATTTTTATCATTTGAATAATTAATAGCTTTGCGACGGCTTGATATAAAGCCAAAATTCATAAATTTGGGAAGTTTGCTGATAATAAGATTAATTAACGATGGATTTGTTCTAAAAAATATTGACTCATTTTTATTATCATTCATATCTTTTGTAATAAGTTCTTCAAGGTTTCTTGCAATTATTGTACTTGAGGAGCCATAACTGAAATTACTTACAAAATTATCAATGCCTTTTAATGCTTCGCTCCAATTGTAATCAACATTTTCTAAATTAAAGATTTGGTAACATATATTCTCAAGAGACTTTTCTATAACTCCATATCTATTTGGTAAAGCCATATCGCCTTTAGGCGTATCAATGGGTTCGTAAATAAAAACAGGCTTTCCCATTGCAAGTGCCTCAATACCTGTGGAGCATCCATTATGAATTACAGCTTTTGATTTTTTTATGTCTTCCTCTAACAAATTTTCTTTCTTAGACAGTCTTAAATTATCGTAACTTTTTGTTAAATCTTCATAGATATCTCTTGACTCAACTGGGTGAGGGCGAATGAGAAAATTTTCTTTTGGAAAAGTTTCAGCAAGATGAGAAATAAGTTCGAGAAATTTTTCCATTAAATTTTCCATAAATACATAGTATTGTCTTCGAAAATTTTCATCATCCTTATCTTTTACTTCGTCGACGAGTCTCATTCTTTTTATGTATTCGCTCACTCCAGCTACCAAACCATTATTTACTGAACCAAATCGAGTATTTATTAAAATATACTCTCCGTTTACGCGAGGGATATTCCTTTGTATTTCAAATTTTGGATGGCCAGATATCACAATTTTAGTATCTTTAAGATCGAGAGAATCTATTATTTCTTGTTGAGCTGAGCCCCAGCAAAAAATTAAGTCTGTATTCTTGAGTGTTTCTTTGCCCAATCGAGACTTCTTATAGGCTTCTTCGGAAAAATAAACTAAACCCTCCTCATCTAAGGCTGAAGTAAAGTGATGATATTTTTTTCCTTCTGTGAAAAATTTACCAGCATTACAATCTGATGTATCTTTGTGAAGAATAATACCGGCAGGCAGATTTTTAAGATTTCTTTCTAATATCTTTTGATCACAGATAAGAACTTTATGCCCTCTATCAATTAAGCTCAAAGCTATTGAAATTCTCGATGGAAGTTCCCTAGCTTGAATTTCAATTGGGAAATAAAAATACATATTAAGAAAGAAATCTAGAAACTAATTGTAAATATTTTTTATAATCTTTTTCGATATTCTTATTGAAATCTTTCGGGTTATTTGAGTAATTATCGTTGTGCAGATTATCAAAAAACTTATCAGAAAACCCTTTTTTTCTGACATCAAGTAATTTCTCTTTCATATTAAGCTCATCATATAAATTAGTAATTTGAACATAATTTTCTAAAGCTACGATTTGTTTATTAGTTTTTAAACCGGATATGTTTGAATGAAAACGAGAAGCGAAAACCATCGAAGAGTTCTCATAATATTCTTTAAACCTTGAAATATCCTCACCTAAATTAAGTTCAGCAACTTTAAACTTTTCACGCGTAATTTTATCAGGCAATTTTTTAAGGAGATTAAAGACTGATTCAAGATCTTTATAAATATGAGGAATAAGTATGAATTCATCAAAGCTTTCTTGCTCAACTATCTTTGTTAATAATAAAGCAAACTCATCTATGAAACTTTCTGAGGAGTGCATTTTTCCTCCAGGATATCTGATCTCTTCCATGTCACCGGGTAGATTAATTAAACAATAATTTTCTTTACTCTGCTTGTGTGAAAAATCTACAAAAAACCCGGCATCTGGTGTGTGTATAAATTTTTTGGAAAAATTTTCCCCAAAAAGAGATTTAATATTTTTTAATGCTCCATCATTTCTAAGAGAAATAGCATGGTTAGGATCAGAAAAAATTTCATCTAAAAAAAGCTTAAATTTTTTTATATTTTTTTTTGATCCTTCTTGACCTAAATCAACTCCTAAAGCATTAAACAAAACTGGAATTTTTATTCTAGAAAAATCTTCTGGCTCAATCATTATAGAAGTACCTGTTGGAGAATGGTCAACCCAAAGTTCAAAATAGTTCCCTCCGCCAACTATCAAAGTATCAAATTTATTTACAAAGTTAGTGAAATTTTTATCAAATTTTTTATTTCCTCTATAAAATTCTCGTATTTCGAGCTTTTTGATATCTGGCATAGATCCTGTTAATTCCTTGATGCCTTTATAAAAACCTTGATGATTTAAAATATCTCCTACGTTTCCGTTGAAGCTAGCAAGATGAAGAATCCTCTTTTTTTCTGAACGTTTCAATAATATAACTTAATCTCTTAAGCCCGTTTGAGCTACATCATGATTCAAATACCAACTTCCATCTGCCTTCGTCCATAAGTGAGGAGATCTAAACTCATCGACTATTTTCCAAAAATCTAGTTCTTTCATTCCTATGTATTCAAGAAAGTCAGGGAAAAATTTTTGCGGGAACTCATGATCGTATTTTTTAACCAAATGTACTGCTTCATCACGGGTAATTTTTCCATTTCTTACTTCTTGAGATGCATCATAAGTAGCCCTTCCGATCCCAAATTTTATGTAAGTTGTAAAATAATGAAACATATCAATTTTGTCATCAATGCTTGAATATTTTGAGTATGTTCCGGGAGTTCTTTCTGGATTTGCTTGAAAACCTGTGTTCTCCACTGCGTAATAAAAGCATTCTTGAGGATCCCAAGGTAAGTAAAAACCTAAATAATGTACTTCAATTCCTGACCCTTCTAAACTGTCTGAAGTTGGAGGTATGTATGGAGCAAAATCAGTTAATGAAAAATCATAATTTTCAATTATGTTTTTTACAAGCTCTCCGCCAAGTCTCATTTTCATAGGATCCTGTGCACAAAAAAACTTTTTATCCATTGTTGGAACGTAATTTTCATTGGGATCATTTCCATACTCTGCTTGATTTTCGCCATACATTACGAGTTGAATATTATATTTTTGAGCCATTGAAGGTCCAATTATACGTTGTCCAATGATAAAGGGTTGAAAAGGATGTAGTAAATTCACAAACGCAAGGCGCGTTAGTAATCTGTGAAGTTTTCCGTTAGGAGTAAATAAGATATTATCGTGACCTCCCTCATGAATCCAATTGGTAAAATTTTGCCATCCTATATTTGTATATAGATGTGGAGCCCAAGTAACTGTTAAAGGATTCATTCCATATCTATATTTAAGAATATGCGAGGTATAAGCACTATCCTTACCCCCACTTCCTGGAACAAGTACGTCATACGAGCCATCGTTTCTTTTAAATTTATTTAAGGTTTCAACTAATTGCTCTTCTCTTTGTTTCCAATTTATTTGATGAGCTTTTTCTTCCTGATAATGACAAGCATCACAAATATTGTTTTTAGTTAACCCAATAGTTTTCTTTTTCTCATTTTTTGAATGCTTGAATTCAACTGTGGAGCTTGGTCTTTGATTTGAAATTACACATTTTTTACAAAATTCAACCTTCTTAGGAAGCCCATAAAATGCCTCTAAATTCTGTTTATTATTCATAAATTAGCCTCTATCTAAAAAATTTTTAATTAGTTTTAACCCATTAAGACCACTTTTCTCAGGATGAAATTGTGTTCCAATTATATTTTTCACTCTGACTACTGATGCGAAATTTATCCCATCATAATCTGCTTTTGCAATAATATCTGGACCTGGGAATGGGATCGCGAAAGAATGAATAAAATAAAACTTTGAATTTTTATCTATTCCTTTGAACAACCATTTAGGAGCATTGTTGTTTATATCAATTTTTTTCCAGTCTACATGCGGCAATCTCAACCGATCATTTTTATTTGCTGCTGCGAGTGGTTCCACCGTACCTTTAATGAAACCTAGACCTTGAGTTTTTCCGAATTCAAGACTGCTTTCAGCTAACATTTGCATTCCTAGACAGATTCCTAACAAAGGGATACCTTTTTCTGTCATTTCTTTGATAATGGTATTTAAATTTCTAATTTTTAACTCATTCATCCCATGCCGGAAAGCTCCCACACCAGGCAATATAAGTCTGTCACATAATGAAAGTTCCTTTGGATCCGATGATAGGATAGGAGTTCCACCAACAGCAGATATTGCATTACAAACACTGCGCACATTCCCTACTCCATAATCAATAACTCCTGTAGAAGAAGGTAATTTCATTTTATTACTTCTGTATTTTGGGAGATTATAGATCTTAATTCGTTTATATTACTTTTTTTGTAATGAAGAACAGAAGCAAATGCCACTGCAGATGGCTGTGTTTCATCTAGTAAATCCTCTAGATCAGTTGATTTGCCGTATCCTCCAGAAACAATTACCGGAAGATTGACAGAATCATTAATATTTTTCACAAGGTCTGTATCAAAGCCTCTCATTGTTCCTTCTTTATCAACAGATGTAATTAGCAATTCTCCTGCTCCAGCCTCTTGAAGTGTTTGAGCCCATTGGATTACATCATGATCAGTTGGCTCGCGACCATTATCAATATAAGCTTTCCAATTCTCTCCAAATTTTTTTGCCTCAATTGAACAAACTATGCATTGAGAACCAAATTGCTTAGCTATGTCTTCAACTAGTTGGATATTTCTTACGGCTCCAGTGTTGATAACAACTTTATCCGCGCCTGATTGCAAAGCTCTTGAAACATCATCTGTAGAGCGGATTCCTCCTCCAATAGCAATTGGCACAAAAACATCTTCACAGGCCTTTTCAATAATTTCAAATAAATTATTTCTATCATATAAACTTGCAACAGCATCCATAAAAACTATCTCATCAACGCCTTGTTCGTAATAATTTTTGGCCATTTGGTTTGGATCACCCACTTTTCTTAATCCTTCTAAATGAATCCCCTTGATTACAAATTCATTTTTTATGTCTAGCCTTGTTATTAAACGCATATATCTAAGTTTTACTTTTCTTTAATGATGTTCAGTAAAAAGTTTTTCTACCATCAAAAAGTCTTTTAAAGAATCTATGTCATGAGAACGTGAAGGGGGCATTTTTACTGCTCCAATTTTTTTTGAAGGAAAATTTTCTTCTATCATAAACTTCCTGGCATCCATAATATAAATCGCGCCATTTGGACCATAAGATGGAGGTAAGTCCTGGCGATTATAAAAACAAAAGTCTGGATCACTTAAAGGAGTAAAAGTATTTCTTTCAAGTAATCCATACTTCAAAACTTTGTTATCTTTTTTTACAACGCTCATTACTAAGTCATACTCTCCTGTATTAAAAAGTTCTTTGCATTTTCTAATATCTTCTTCGCTTCTCAAGGGAGAAGTTGACTGAAGAAGGATAATGCATGCATTTTCTAAAGACTCTTTTTTGATAGTATGTGAAATAACTTCTTTCATAGGAGTCTTGTCTCCTGCCAAAGAGGATGGACGCCAGCATATAGAACATCTATCTGGAAGTTTTGCATCTCTTATTTGTTTTATGTTTGTAGATAAAATTACTCGATCTGAAAATTTGAGACCTTGCTCAACTGCATGCATATACAAGGGCTTAGAGGATAATTTCATTATATTTTTACCAGGCAAACCTTTTGATCCTTGCCTCAGTGGAATTATTGTAACTAAGTCTTTTCCATCTAAATTTTTCATTGAGAAAAGTATTTTTGCAGAGGAATTTCAAATATATGATTTTGCTCTAATAGATTTACAAAATTTAAAGCCGCATCACCGTTTCCAAAATGATTGGATGACTTGAACCCTTTTCCCCAAAATTCATTAAAGAATAAATCAAATTTTTCATATTCATAAGCAGATGCGTTCATTAACGATGGGGAGTTTGCCCTGTTAAATTGTCTAGTTCCCACATTTAACGATGCAATGCCTAAAAAAGGTGCCTCTCTAACCCCCATAGATGAATTGCCTATTATTCCTTTACTATTTCTTACTAATTCAGAAAAATAATTAAATCTCATTGATGGAATTACTCTAAACTGATCTGAAGGAAGATCATTGATTACTGAAAGGATTTTATCTGCACCTGGATCATTGTTTGGAAGAATAATTACAAAATAATTGCTACTCTTCTTAAGTTTTTCAAATAAGGATAAAGCTTGATCATGAATAGTATCAAGTTCAGAGGTTACAGGATGAAAAATACAAATCCCATATTCAGAAGATTTTATCTCATACCTTCTTAAAACCTCTTTGAGATTAACGCCGGAAGGTTTTTTGTGAACGTCTAGTTCGGGAGAACCTATTAAGTGGATAGATTTTTTTGATTCGCCAAGCTTAATTATCCTTTGTGCAGCATCATCTGAACTTACCAAATGAATATTTGCTAGTTTAGAATTACAATGCCTGAATTGCTCATCTATTGTTCCAGAAACTTCTCCTCCTTCAACATGAGCACTTCGAATGTAGTTAATTGCGCATACAAGACCACAAGCAAGGGCTTCGATTCTATCCCCATGAAATATAACTAAATCATAATGATATTCTTTTAAATAGTCAGAGAGACCTGTGATTGTTTTGGTTAGTATTGTGTCTTGTTGATCTCCTATTCGTTGATTAACATATTCAACTACATTGAAGGCTTTTTGTAAGTGCACCTCCTCTTTTGTTAAACCATATCTCTTAAGCATATGCATGCCTGTAACAAAAAATGTAACTTTGTGACCTGCTTTAACAGCTTCAAAAGCTAGAGGTTCTAATTTTCCATAGTCAGCTCGAGTTCCAGTTACGAATAAAAGATTTCGAAAATTGGTTTCATCTTTCTTCATTTTGGTTTAATTGATAGATTTAATCAAAATCATCCCATTTTAGTTGAGTATTTTTTTTTATATTTCTTCTTATTTTTTTCCCAATAAGGTCATCAAATTGAAAAGCAGGTATCTCACCAGTTCCAGGCCTTCTTGCCCAAATATTATTAGAAGAAATAGATTCTCCAGCTTTTAAGTCTCTGTCCGCAACTATAGAACCTCTTGCAAACTTGTAAACATCATTTTCTGGCACACTTCTATGTTTTGGATTAATTGATGCCGTATGTATTTCTCGAGATTGATCTATTATAAATCTTAATTCCGCAGGATCCATTGAAGATGAAATATCTGGTCCTATGCGATACCTAGAATCTGTAAAATGTCTTTCTATAATACAAGCTCCAAGAGCTATGGATGCTAGAGCAATGTTAGGTCCAACAGAGTGATCAGAAAATCCAACAATTGCTTCAGGGAAAGCTTTTTTTAACTCTGATATACCCTTCAAAGAAACTATCTCTGGGGGAGATGGATATAAATTAGTACATTCCATCAGCGCGAAAGGAACCTTAGAAGACTTTAGAGTATTTACTGTCATTTGAAGTGAGTCTATGGTTTGCATACCAGTAGACAAAATAATGGGTTTTCCAAAATCACAAATATGCCTTATCAAAGGAATATTATCTGCTTCACCTGAGCCAATTTTAAATGCTGGAACGCCAATATCATTTAAAAAATTAGCAGCTTTTCTAGAGAAAGGAGTTGAAATATAGATTAAACCTAACTTTTCAGTATACTCCTTGAGCTCAACTTCTTCATCAGCAGTTAAAGATGACTCAGCTATTACATCCCAAATAGAGACATCCGCATTTGGAGGGAAAACAGATTTTGCCTCTTCAGTCATCTCATCCTCAACAAAGTGTGTTTGATGCTTTATGCACTCAGCTCCTGATTTAGCAGCTAGACCTACCATTTTTTTTGCTATGTCAAGACTTCCGCCATGATTTATGCCTATCTCAACAACTATGAGTGGAGCGAAACTTTCTCCTATCTGTCTACCCTTGATTTCCATTTTTCATACTCCAATAAATAAAAATTCCCAACCCAATTAGTTAAAAATATTCTTTAAAAAGAAATTAATTTTAATTGAAAAATCAAACTAATATTTATTTTTAAAAATATAATAAAAAAGGAGTACATAAATTATACCTAGGATGCCGCCTATTAATGCAGCAATGAAACAAATCAGTGATCTTCTAGGACCGTGCTTTTTCTCCATGACTGCAGGTGGATCTAAATACTCAAAGATATAAAAATCGCTTACTTCCATGACTGTTAATTGTTGAATTTTCCTTTGTGCCAATTGAGCAATTACCTGCTTAACTTCAAAGAGATTTGTTTGTGATATCTGTTTATTTAAAAATTCTAAAGAAGCCTCAAGTTCGCTTTTATCCCTTTCTATAAAAGAATTATTAATTTCTTTAACAATTAATTCTAACCAAGCATATGCTACGAATGGAGACTGATGTTTAATGCTAATTGTTATGAAACCTGAATCATCATTATCTTTTATTTCTAAATGATTATTTACAAAAATATCAAAACTTTCTTGAATGCTTGGAGTCTGGGTCTGAGGAAATTTAAAATTCCTCACCCACTTATTTGAAGATCTATCGTAAATATTTTCATTATAAGCTGTTGTGTTAGTTTCAGGGCTCCAAGATTTAAATGCCATGAGATCTGGAAGAAAAATATTGGGATATATGTATTCACCATAGAAACTAAGAGTTGTTAATTTTTCCAAAGCCTTGTTAGCATTTGTGACCTCTATTTGCGAAGAAACATCCACGCCTGCTAGAGTTGCCAAGCTGCTAAGTCCACTGGAATTTACACTTCCAATGTTTTGGTTGCTAACAGGACTTAATATAGCCTTAGATTGATAAATGTCTGGAAGTGAAAGACTATAAAAAATGGCGAATAATGAAAATAACGCAGATATACTTATTATTTTCCATTTATCATTCCAAAGAACTTTAAATAGCTCCTGTAAATCTATTTCATCATCATAGAATTCTAATTTTTTCGATATGGGATTATTTTCCATAAAAGTTACTATGTTTATTCATTGTATTATTTGGTACCCAGGGCCGGACTTGAACCGGCACGATATTGCTATCGAGGGATTTTAAGTCCCTTGTGTCTACCAATTCCACCACCTGGGCTTATTTATAAACTATCTCCTTTATGTATTTTTTCATATCCTTGTCCCTTAAAGCCATTGCTAAATTTGCTCCTAAAAAACCTTTTTTTGAGCCACAATCAAAAATATCTGAATTACTTAAGAAAGCTTGCAAAGCAGAGGGATGATTTTTAACTAAACTATCTAAAGCATCAGTAAGCTGAATTTCACCATCTTTTCCTTTTTTTTGCTTTAAAAGAATAGACATGATTTTGGAAGGCAAAATATAACGACCAACAATGCGGAGATTTGATGGACTTTTATGTTGTTTTGGTTTCTCTACTAGTTTAGAAATTGATGCGGATGTGGATTTTCTTATTGAGCTTCCATTAATGTCTACAACTCCATAATGTGAGATTATTTTTTTTGATACCTTCTCAACCAAAATTTGACCTTTTCCCGATTTTTCATGATAACTTAACATTTCTGTAAAATCATGAGAATCTTCTTTTGGCATCAAGATCTCATCAGGAAGAAGTACTGCAAAGGATTCATCATTAATTAAATGATTTGCACATAAGATTGCGTGACCTAATCCAAGAGCTTCTTCTTGTCTAATAGAGGTAATTTTAACTTTCTTTGTGATAGAGTTTTTCAAATTTTTTAAAATTTTTTTCTTTCCTGAAGTCTCTAGTTTTTGTTCTAACTCAAAATTTACATCAAAATGATTTTCAATAGCTTCTTTCCCGCTTCTAGTAACAAATATTATTTCTTCTATGCCTCCTTGAATTGCTTCTTCAACAACTATCTGGATAAGAGGTTTATCTAAAATTGGCAATAATTCTTTAGGAATAGCTTTCGTTGCCGGCAACATCCTCGTACCAAGACCTGCAACAGGAATAATTGCTTTTTTTACTTTAATTGACCCTTCCATATTTATCCTCTAAACGTACTATGTCTTCCTCAGATAAGTTATCACCTATTTGGATTTCAATTAAAACCAAAGGGTCTTTGCCTGTATTTTCAAGAGAATGTATTTCTTCTTTTGATATAAAAAAAGAAGATCCAA
>MDTB01163673.1_pt1 | contig 20837 bp, 19 predicted proteins | sample 811161 | NCBI WGS metagenome assembly MDTB01 (sample SAMN05326650, study PRJNA326480) | marine metagenome | isolation source: seawater | place: Mediterranean Sea | collected 2009
ATGAACCTCTAGGCATTCGAAGAACGACAGCTGTTATAATAGGTTTTATTGGGGTTCTCATTATTCTTCGACCAACTATGGAAGGTGATCGCATTGGATACTTCATTGCGCTAGCATCAGGCATATTTCTTGGGGCTTTCTATATTGCGAACCGCAAATTATCTGGTTCAACTCCAGTTCTTTCATCGGCATTTTACACATCCTTTTTTGGTTTAATTTTTTTAATCCCATTTTTATCACTCTACTGGGTTAAACCAGATCTTTCTGACACTGCAATATTCTTAGGATTTACAAGTTTAGCTACCTTGGGCCAGGTTTTAATGGTGGCTGCTTTCAGTTTTGCTCCAGCAAATATTATAGCGCCTTTCCAATATTCACAGATGATTGGAGCCACCCTAATTAGTTATTTTTTATTTGGAGCATTACCTGACCAATGGGGCTGGGTAGGTATAAGTGTTGTAATTGGAGCTGGACTTTATATTGCTATAAGAGAGGCAAAAATAAATAACTAATCTATTTTGTTCAAATTACTATAACAAACAATGAACTACCCAAATAATTGTTTATATACCGAAGGCCTGAAGCCTAGCCAATTTCAGAATTTTATGATACCTCAGAATAATAATATTTTTTATATTGAGAATTAGAATGAATAAATCTAGAGATAAAGTCCTTATTGTGGGAGCTGGACCTGTTGGTCTCATCGCTGCCTTAAAACTCTCACAATCTGGAGTTCCTGTAATAATACTCGAGAAAGAAAGCTCACTTCTCGATGATCCTAGAGCAGCGACAACACACCCTGCAACTCTCGAAATGCTCAGTGAGTTAGGAATGTTAGAAGAATCTGAAAAACAGGGTCTCGTATGTGATGAAATGTATTTCTGGGATCGCCCAACAGGTAAGATTATCGCCAAATTTAACCACCGTATACTAGAGGATGAGACTAAATTCCCTTATGTAGTCCAATGTGAGCAATTTAAGCTAGCAAAGATTGCTCTAAAAATGCTGGATGAATATCCAAGTTCAAAGGTCTTATTTTCGCATGAAGTGACTGCCATTAGTCAGAACTCCGACCAAGTGGAGTTAGATGTTAAAAATGGTCAAGGCAATTATAAATTCATTGGCTCATTCGTAATTGGGTGCGATGGAGGAAAAAGTATCATTCGCAAATTCTCAGAGATAAAATTCGACGGTTTTACCTATCCCGAGAGATTTGTTGTATACACCACACCTTTTGATTTTGAGGCAGCTAGAGGATGTTGTTATCGAAATTATTACGCTGACCCAGTAGAATGGAGTAATTTATTTAAAGTGTCCGGAGATGGGCCGCCAGGTCTTTGGCGCGCAGTTTTTCCAACGGACATGAAACAGTCTGACGAAGACGTTATGAAAGAAGAATTTGTACAACAAAAAATGCAGAAATTTTTTCCAAAATCTGGTGACTATGAAATTATTCATAGAAACGTATATACTATTAATCAACGAGTAGCATCCAAGTTCAGGAAGGGCCGAGTCCTTCTCGCAGGGGACGCAGCTCATTTAAATAATTCAATTGGCGGTATGGGATTGAATGGTGGTATTCATGATGCCTGCAATGCCGCTGAAAAATTAATCAGCGTCTGGAAAGGCAAATCCAATATAGATTATTTGGATACGTATGATTTACAACGCCGCACTATTACGCATGAATTTACACAAGCTCAAACAATAGCTAATAAAAAGCGTCTTGAAGCGAAAGACCCAGAGACACGTAAGAAGAATCTAGCCGAGCTAACGGCGACAGCTAAGGATTCTAAAAGAGCTAAAAATTTTCTGCTGAATAGCTCAATGTTATCAGCGGTGCGCCGAGCAGCTACATTAAGTTAATTTACATGAATAGAGAAAATAAATGACTGAACTTGATATTTATGAAAAACAGAATTTTGGTAATATAAGTGGTATTGGCTCTAATCCTGCCCTTTTAATCGTAGATTTTGTAAATGGATTTACTGATCCCGATGAATTTGGCGGTGGCAATATTAATGATGCCATAAATAAAACATCAGAATTATTAAAATTTTCAAGACTACAGAAATTCCCAATTGCAATGACTAGAGTAGTTTATGCTGATAATGGTAGCGATAACGGGATTTTTTGTATTAAAGCACCCGCCTTGGCAAATCTAAAAGAAAGCACTGCAAGTAGCCAAATAGTTGAGCAACTAACTCCTATTAATGGCGAATATATTGTTCGGAAAACTCAACCATCAGCATTTTTTGGTACAAATCTTGTTGGTTGGTTAACCAGCAGGAATGTTGATACAATATTAGTTACTGGGTGTACAACCTCTGGATGCGTGAGGGCATCTGTAATTGACTCAATGAGTTATAATTTTAAAACAGTTGTGGTAACCGATGGTGTTGGAGATAGGGCTATCGGACCCCACGAAGCAAACCTATTTGACATGCAACAAAAATATGCTGATTTAATGTCTGTAGATGAAATCAAACAGTATTTCTTAGGCAAATAATTTAATGTATTGTTTGATCACATAATAGGATAAAGTTTCGACATAATTTAAATTATATCAGACAATGGATTTTTGGATGAAATTATCTTACTTTATACAACCAGTTCATCCAATAAACCGCAATTATCGTGAGATCTTAAATGAAGATATAGATTCTGTTATATTGGCTGATCGTCTCGGCTATGAAGAAGCTTTTATTGGTGAACACTTTACTGATATTGCAGAACCAATCACATCTAGTCTCATGTTCTTGGCAAGACTTGCTCCAGTGACGAATAAAATTAAACTAGGTAGTGGAGTAACAAATTTACCTGTTTATCATCCGGCTATGATTGCTGGGCATATTGCCATGATGGATAATCTCTTAGATGGCCGCTTAATATGGGGAATAGGCCCTGGGGGCCTCCCCTCAGATATTGAAATATTTGGAAACAGAGAGTTGGACCGTAACATGAAAATGGTGGAGGTCTTCGATCAAGTTATGAGTTTATGGTGGGGTGAACCCCCTTATAACTTAAAAGGTGAATTTTTTGAAACAACAACTAGAGAGACACTCACGCCAGAAATTGGACAAGGTATAGTTCCTAAACCATTAACTAATCCTCATCCGCCCGTTGTGGTGACAGCGCTAGCGCCATATTCTAAAGGAATAACATTAGCCACAGAAAGAGGTTGGCACCCAATTTCTTGTCAATACGTTCAAGACCATTGGACTGCGACTCATCTCCCCAGATATTTAGAGGGCCTCAAAAATATTGGTAAACCCCAAGATCCGAGAGGATGGCGAGTTGCAAAGTGTATATTTGTAGCCGAGGACGAAAAAGTAGCCAGCAAATATGCTAAAAGTATTGATGGACCTTACGGATTTTACTTTTCAAATCTTATGAAGAAATTATCCGGTGGAGGAAAAATTGGACTATTCGCAGCATACCCTGATCAAGATGAAAAAGAGATCACTGTTGAACAATCTCTAAAGATGCAAGTTATCGCAGGTAATCCGAATAGCGTCGCAGAGCAAATTATAGCCTTGAGAGAAAAAATAGGTGATTTTGGAACCCTTATTTATACGGGACTAGATTGGGTTAACAAAGAGCTAGGAATAAGGTCTATGGAACTAATGGCAGAGAAAGTAATGCCTCAGGTCAACGATGCCCTAAAATTAAGCGATAAAGACCTTGACCATAAATTCAACCTATAAATATTGTATCAGTGTTAAATTAACATCGGGTCAAGGAGTAGAGCGACGACTACCACCGTCCATATAAATAGAACTGCCATAAACATATGAACATACTTCCGATGATAAAAAGCAGGCTACGTTAGCAATTTCATATGGCTCAGCAATGCGTCCAGCAGGCAGGCCCTCCCCTAACTGAACTAGTAATTCCTCAATATTAACACCTTCTTTATCAGCACGCACTTTATGAATATCCCTTGCTCGCTCAGTATTTGTAATACCAGGACAAATCACATTGACCAAAATTCCATCTTTGGATACCGCATCAGATAAAGCCCTTGTAGTATTTAGGACCATCGCATTGGCAACAGACGTCGGTAGATTAGCGCGGTTTGGGCTCACACCCGCTGCACCAGCTATGTTAACTACTCTTCCCCAATGATTCTTCTTCATATGAGGTACAACTAATTGAGACATACGTAAATAGCCGTATGACTTCAGTGATAATGCATCGGTTATTGATTCAGTTGCCAAGTCAAGAATATCTCCCCCACCTGCTGCGCCAGCTACATTAATCAAGATATCAATCCCACCAAAATCATTGCTACAATAATCAACGACTTTCTTACACTCTGATAGTTCAGTAAGATCAGCTACCATGAATATGCATTTTCCGAGACTTAAATGAATATCTCTTTGAATTTCTGCTAATAATTTTTGGTTACGTGCTGTAATACAGACCTGAGCACCCTCTGCCGCAAGAGCAAGTGCACATGCCTTTCCTATACCTCTACTAGCTCCGGTAATGATAGCTCGCTTACCTTTTAGACCTAAATCCACTTTTAACCTCCAATTTATTTGGAAATTAGAACTCTTAGTATTATTTAAATTTTTCACCGCATTAGAGTTAAATTTTAAAATACTTTATAATTCTAATTTTTTCGTTACTTATTTCAAAATAAGTTTCAATTTTAATAAGTTAAAATATAGGGATAATTATATATGCCAAAAATAGATTTCAATAAACACAGTTATTCCGTTGGCCGTTATCCAGAAGCATTAAAAGAATTTTATGAAGGAATAACTGACTCATGTAGACAAATAAAGGCTGGCGACTTAGCGGGACTAACCCAATTTGGTGTAAATAAGGTAATTTTGCCCCCAAAATCAGGTACATCAATGCGACACTGGCATGAGAATGAGGATGAATTCGTAATTATAATTTCTGGTTTAGCTACACTCGTCGATAATGACGGCCAGCACGAGCTCTCTGCTGGAGATTGTGCTGGATTTAAGGCTGGTGATAATAATGGTCACGCGATTTTAAACTATTCAGATGAGGATGTGATTTTATTTGAAATTGGAACGCGAGCCGAGCAGGAGATTGTCCATTATTCAGACAAAGATCTCAAAGTTGATAGAAAAAAAATTCGGGGTAAAAATAAAGTCACGTTTATCACTAAATCTGGTAAAATAGTTTTTCAACCTAATTAGGAATTTTTAGCTTTTTTTCTCCCCTGTTCCATTCAAGTTTTTGGGATTACCGGCAAGAGAATAAATGGCTGTTTGTCTTCGCCAAAATGCAATGTTACCTCATTATCAAAAATCTTGACGGGGCGATCATCTGGATCATCATGCAAAAAGGGGCCGACGCCTGTGAAAGCATTTTTCATATTTGAAAGTCCCGAGTCTACTGGTCCCGGGTAGACATAATCTTTCCCTCGGACACTTAAAGCTAATCGATATCCTTTAGGCACCACAATACATGTTGGCCAGATCTCAATATCAAGCGGATAAATCTGATCTGGAATTAATGGTTGTCTTTCATCGTGGGTATGATACGGCCTCCATTCTTCACTTTTCTCGCTATCAACTTTGCGATGCGATGCTCTCAACCAACCTTGACCAACAGGCGTATGTGGGTCAAGCGCTCCCTGAAATGTAATTTCCTTAAGATCAGGGGTAAAAATACGCATAATAAGAAATAGATCCGCATCTTTTGTATCAGATGATATCCAAAGTTTTGCTGCCATCGGTCCAGTAATTTCCATCTCGGAATCTAAAGGTCGAGACATAAAAGTTAAACCATCCGAAAGCCCCTTATAGGATAATGTAGTCTCTTCATTACCTTTGTCTAAACTAAGAGCTGCATTACTTGCATTCAAATAAAACTTCGTCCACTGGGTCTGTTTCAAAGGCCAATTATTTTCAAACCGCTCGACAAACTTCTCCCCTGGATGCCGAACTTGCAACTGTACTTTAGGCCTTTCATCCCAGCCATTTTCCTTGCCCTTTAAAAAATGATCAAAAAAGGCAAGCTGTATTTGACGCCCATAATCAGTGTAAAACTCAGTCCAGTGTTCAATACCATGAACTTCAAGCCATTTATTTTTTGTGCCAGCTAAGTAGTAGCCCTCAAAATTCCCGCGGGGATGCAAACCATTACCCCCCCAATTTGCTGAAGAGAGAAGTGGAACATTAATTTTAGATAGATCTGGGGTACGATCTTTCCAATACTTATCGTCTAAAAAGTGTTCAAGGGCGCTCGCACCTAAATCCTCACGATTTGCGCCAAGTTGCTCTTCTGTAAGTGTTTCTGGACCAGAGACCCAATCACCAGTCATCCTGGACCTCTCGCCACGGGAACCTAACCCATACTGGACACTATGAACCTGCTTATCATACCAATTTTTAACAAAAGTGGTTAAAATACCACCGTGATGGCTCATATCACGATAGAAATCTACCGCACCTTCCCAAACACACATGGCTGCCAGAGATGGCGGTTGTTCAGCTGCTACTTGCCATTGATTAATAGCATAATAGCTAATGCCGTTTAGTCCAACCTTTCCTGATGACCAGGGTTCTCTCGCTGCCCATTCGATGCAATCGTAAAAATCTTTAGTCTCACGCGGGCTCCAACATTCAACATAGCCAGGAGAGCGACCACATCCTCTAGAGTCAACGCGAATACAAACATACCCCTCCGGTACCCACTTTTCAGGATCAACAACTTCCCATTGTTGGTATTTATTTGTCGAGTTTGCAGTTACGTCTGGATGCTCTTCTGCCATTCGTTGCCAACATGTAATGTAACCATCTTCAAAGTGAAGCCACTTTCCGTATGGACCATAACTGATTAATACAGGATAACGGCCTTTATCTAGAGGACGATAAACATCACAACGCAGAATTATACCATCATCCATCTTAATCGGTACATCCCAATCAATTGCCATATTATCACGAAAATCGGTCATAAAAAATAATCCTAAGGAATAATTGGTAGCATTATATACGCTTGACGATCAGCACCTGTATGCAATTTGACCGTACCGCCAAAAACTTCAGCAGGCCTATCAACAGGGTCATCATGCTTAAATAGTCCACAGCCGGTCCATCCAGCATATTCACCAAAATCAGTTTCACTATCACCAGGATAAACATAATCTTTTCCTCGGATGGAAAAGGCTAATCTATAACCTTTGGGAACTACAATACACGTTGGCCAAACCTCAACGTCCACTTCATAGGTTTCATCTACTTTAAGTGGCTGAATTTCATCATGGGTATGATACGGCCGATAAGGCAAAGATAGGTCTTTATCAAGTTTACGATGTGAGCAACGCAGCCAACCTTGAGCCAAAGGAGTGTGCGGATCGAGTGCACCTTGAAATGTCACTTCTTTCATATCGGGACTAAAAGCCCTTAAAACTAAAAATAAATCGACATCATTTGTCTCTGAAGACACCCATAGTTTTGAGGCGATAGGGCCTGTGATCTCAAGGTCAGCCTCCAACGGATCCGATAAAAAAGTTAAGCCGTCTGAAAACCCCCCATATTCGGCAGAAGATTGAGCAACCTGTTTTTCAGTTGAAATTGTCATTGTATCCGGATGGACATAGTATTTTGTCCATTCCGTGCGCGCCAGAGGCCATTCATTCTCGTGGCGCTCAATAAATACTTCATTCGGGTATCTAATCTGAAGTTGGACTTTTGGTTGACTCTCTAACCATCCGGTGTCTTCCCCCTTGAGAAAATGACCAAAAAAACGTTTCTGTAAATCAAGCCCATAATCTGTATAAAAGTGCGTCCAATGCTCAATCCCGTGAACTTCAAGCCATTTATGATTAGATGCTGAACGCATAAATCCCTCAAAATTTCCCCTTGGATGAAGACCTTGACCACCCCAATTTGCCGAAGATAACATAGGTGTTTTAATTTTTGAATGGTCAGGCATACGCGATTGCCAAAAATCATCTGTGTCCAACTTATTGGCCAAGCAGTCTTCGTAAAAATTACGACGATTTGCGCCAAGCTCCTCCTCTGTTAATGTTTCGGGACCAGAAACCCAGTCTCCCGTCATACGTGATCGGTGACCTCTTGATCCACGTCCATTTTGCAAAGTATAAACTTGGGCAGTTGACCAATCTTCAACGAAACCTCTACAGAAAATTCCACCATGCCACGCCATATCGCGATAAAAATCAAGTGCTCCTTCCCAGGCACACATGGCACTTAAGTGTTTCGGCTGCAAGGCCGCCGTTTGCCATTGATTCTCTGCATAATACGATATTCCATTTAATCCCACTTTACCATTTGACCAAGATTGAACACCCGCCCAATCAACGCAAATAGATTGATCTTGAGCTTCACGGAGAGACCATATGTCGATAACACCTTGTGAGCGTCCGGCACCCCGCGAGTCGACTCTAATAACAATATAGTTATCTGGAACCCATTTTTCGGGATCGACTACCTCCCATTGCTGGTACTTGTTAGTTGAATTAGCTGGCACGTCAGGGCGAGATTCGCACATTCTTCTCCATTGATCTCCATAACCATCTTCAAAGTGTAACCATTTCCCATACGGGCCGTAAGATAAAATTATAGGATATTTGCCCTCTTTAACTGGCCGATAGACATCGCACCTTAAGATAACGCCATCATCCATTTCAATTGGCACATCCCAATCAATTACCATTCCATCACGAATATCCGTTCTATAACTTTGATCGATTGATTTATTTAAGTCACTCATTATATTCCTCCGGTGAACAATCTAATATTTTAATAGAGCTTCTTTATCTTTTGGGAAAAAATTAAACAAAAACATCCTAGATTATTTTTTTATTTTAATAAAATTTTATATCATAATAAAATAATATTTAAATACAATGACCAAAACGCTTTATAAAAAATAAATGTTTCATAATACTATATATTTTTATAAAAGATAAATGTAAAAGCTCATTAAATTTATTTTGTTTAAACTTAGAGAGGAATCATAATCGATAAACAGAAATTCTTACCTGAAAAGAATTTGAAGAATTAATGATTTAACAATTGGACTTCAAATCCAAAATAAATACGATAATTGAATTTTAATTCAAATAATATAACCAATACCATTCCACCGTTTAGTTGAAAGAATAAAAAATATGGCTAATAGTATGAATTTAAAGAATAATGAGCCTGAATTAAAATCTTTCAAGCATGATGGCAACAGTCATTTATTAGGGTTGCATGTAAGAAATCTGCGAAAGAAAGCAAATTTGACCTTGTCTCAACTTTCAAATGCCTCTGGAATGTCGGTTTCAGCAATATCAAAGATCGAAAATAATATAATTTCTCCAACCTTTGTAAATTTAATCCGACTGGCTGAGGGCTTGAAAATGCACATAGCTGATCTGGTCACATTTGAATCAACAACTCAATCGCCCTCGGCGAGACTGGCAGTAACAAGAAAATCTGAACAAACTTTTACAGAAGCCGATCATTATGGATTTTCAGCATTATGCAGCAGCTTGCAGCATAAAAGAATGAAACCCCTGATTACCCGAGTGAGTCCTGAAACGAAAGATTACCCTATCGAGAAAGTTGCTCACCATGGTGAAGAATTTATTTACGTTTTAAAGGGAGCTATCGATATTCGCACCGAATACTACAAACCTGTTCGATTAGAAACAGGGGATAGCATGTATTTTGATAGTTCTATGCCACACTGTTATGTTAGCCCTAATAGTGAAGAAGCTGAAGCTTTCGTAATGTGGTTACCTGATCCCAACCATAGTGAAGAAGAGGTGAATGAAGTCATGGGGAACGTTGCCAAAATAAGGAATCCTAAGATAAAGTAAGCCGTTTTTTGATCGATTGAACTTTTAAGAGTTCAGAAATGGAATTACTGAATCCAAAAATTTTGATGGATCTTGGAGTTGTGGACAGTGACCTATCCCAGGCAACTCTATTAACAGTGAATTATTGATACCTTTATGAAGGTCGTAAGACAGCTGCGGAGGGGTGGTAGCATCCGCAAGACCAACAACAATTAATGTGGGATTATTAATTTTTTCCAACTTTGGATTATTATCTAATGAAGTGAGCCCGAGAGCAGCATTAGCAAAAAGTTCTGGGTCGGCCTTGGAAAGATATTCTTTTCTGATATCAATTATACTTTTATTATTAATAATAAAATCTTCAGGAAACATTCTCTTTATAGCTAAATCAAGAACAGATCCCATCCCCTCACTTTTGGCTTTATTCGCGAGAATTCTTAGGGGTTCCTTTGCCGCATCGGGAAAAGCAGCGCCAGTATCAACCAAAACGAGTTTATTAATAATTGTACCATGATGTATTGCAATTGTACCCGCAACAAACCCTCCAAAACCGTTTCCAATAAGATGCGTATCTGGTGGAAGGGATAATTCTTTAATTGCAGCTGAAATCAAATCAGCATAAGCCTCAATACTTTGGGTTATAGGCCCAGTGGAAGAACCAAAACCCGGGAAATTCATTCTTGTTACTCGGAAATGCAAACTAAGTTCATTGATGACGCCATCATAAACAGACATTTCTGCTAGAAGGGTTGGAAGCAAAATGAGATTAGGTCCTGCGCCAGCCTGCTCATAATGTATTGTATTTTCACCAACTATAATATCTGCCATATCTAACCCCTAAATAATATTGCTTTAATACTGGTGATTTCCATCTATTAAATTACACAGATATTCAGGTGTAACTGGATACTTATCGATTATCACATTAAATTCTTTTAACGCATTTTCAATTGCTGCGACGATAGCTCCCGCCGCTGGAATAGTCCCACCCTCACCCGCTCCTTTTAAACCGAGGGGGTTTAAGGGCGATGGTGTTTCCTGATGGGCAATATTTATTGGCGGCATTTCAGTTGCCAGAGGAAGAAGGTATTCACCGTAATTTGTAGTTTGAGGCTGACCACTTTCATCATAAATCATTTCTTCAAATAGCGCATTCCCAATGCCGTGAACAACTCCCCCAATAATCTGCCCTTCAACAATTAATGGATTTATTTTTCTACCACAATCGTGGGCAACACAATAGTTTAGAAGCTTTACTTCACCAGTTCCAATATCTATTTCAACTTCGCATACGTTACTTCCACTAGCATGAGGTGGCCCCTTCGAACCATTATATGAAGTAGCCTCTAAACTTGCTGAATAACCTGTCGGGATTGCCCCGCCGCTCATTGGAGCGAATTTTAGTGCAAGCTCACCCAAAGTTATGGTAATATTGCTTCTTGCTTTATCGCGAATAATGCCATCCACGATTTCTAAATTTTCATAATCAACGTTTAGAATTTCGGCTGCAAGGCCTAGAGCTTTTTTTCTGACTTCTGTAGCAGCTGAGAAAGCTGCTGTGCCAATATTTACGCCCACCCGACTAGCTACCGTACCCACTCCCTGAGGAAATTTAGACGTATCACCTATCTCCACATGAATGTCATCAATACTAATACCTAATTCATCTGCTACTATTTGGCGGAGTATCGTCTTATGTCCCTGGCCTTGGCTCGCCGCACCTGAACTAATATAGACCTTTCCAAGATGATCAACTCTTACTGTCACGCCTTCATAAGGGCCCACACCAGTATCCTCAATACACGAAGAAATTCCCATACCCAAGAACCGACCTTCTTTCCGAGCAATCTCCTGACGTGAGATAAAACCATCATAGTCGGCCAGTTTGAGAGCTTCCTCAAGTAACTTATGGTAATCACCACTGTCATAAATCATTGGACGACCGTTAAAGTGAATTAAGCCTGTCTCATATGGAAAATCACTTTTATGTACGAAATTTCTTTTTCGCACCTCGGCAGGATCGATCTCCAATGACCGAGCAACTGTCTCCATTACCCTTTCCATTGCATAGGCTGCATTTGGCCTTCCTGCCCCCCTAACCGGCGAGTTTGTTACTGTATTTGTAAATACAACATCCTGAGTAACATCAAGTGAGGATATCTTATATGGACCAGGTAAAGGTGTTATGGTAGTAAATGGAAGTAAAAGACCGTAAGGTATATAAGCTCCATTATCTAAAATAATTCTGCCTTTCACGCCTAAAACACGTCCATCATCATTCGCAGCAATTTCTAGTTCCCACCAAGTATCCCTCTGTGTGTTTGTTGATAAGAAATGTTCTCGTCTATCTTCAATCCACTTTATTGGGCGCTCTAATTTTCGAGATGCCCACGGAACTATAATTTCCTCAACATAAAAACCAGCCTTGGGGCCAAACCCCCCTCCAACATCGGGGGCAATTACTCGGATACGGCTCTCAGGCATCTCAAATTGACTGGCAAGTGACCGACGAATTAAATATGGACATTGCGTTGCAGACCAAAGGCTTAATTCATCCAAAGAAGCAACATAATTTGCGAGAACGGCTCGCCCTTCCATCGAATGACAACCGCCACGATGTTGAAGGAACTTGGTCTCAAAAATATGATCTGCTACTTTGAAGTTTCCATTAATATCGCCGTAACTAACATTAAGCTTCGCTACAATATTATCCTTTGAATCTTTATGTGCTCGAGGTGCATTTTTGAGGGCAGCGTCTTTAACGCGAACAATGGGTTCTAAGACTTCAAATTCAATTTTTACAAGAGGGATAGCGTCCTCAGCGATATGACGCGTATCTGCAACTATAAATGCAATTGATTCCCCAACAAAACACACCTCTTCTTTCGCAAGGGGAAATGGTCGCAAATCTTGTTTAATTAATGGACTTGGATAAGTTTGCATTGCTGGTCGGTTAATGGGCTCCTCTAAATCCTTAAAAGCAAAAACCGCATGAACACCCTCAAGTGCCAGCGCATCTGTTGTATCAATAGTTTTAATAAGTGCGTGCGCATGTGGACTTCGCACAAACGCACCATGCAGGATGCCTGGTAATCGAATATCATCAACATACTGACCCTTGCCAGTAATTAATGGCCGATCCTCTCCTCTTAAAACCTCTGCCCCAAAATATCTTGCACCCATAATACCCTCTACTTTGCTCTCAATACTTCCGCAGCTGCTTTTGCCGCCGCCACAATATTCTGATAGCCGGTGCAGCGACATATATTACCAGAAATAGCCTCTCTTATTTCTTTTTCATTTGGATCAGGGTTTTCCCGAAGAAATGCCACTAATGTTGTCAAAAACCCGGGTGTACAATATCCACATTGTAAACCATGGCTCTTCCAAAATGCTTCCTGAACTGGGTGAAGGTTATTACCATCTGCAAGACCCTCAATAGTAGTTATTTGTTTCCCGTTAGCCTGCACACCAAGCATCAAGCATGATCTGATCGCTTCGCCATCTACTAATACAGTGCAAGCTCCGCACACGCCATGTTCGCAACCGAGGTGGGTTCCTGTTAAGCCAAGATTCTCTCTTAAAAAATCAGCCAGACTAAATCGTGTTTCAACGGTTCCTGAGTAGGGCTCTCCATTTACATTTACATCTATGTTGCGTTGATCAACCATTTCAAGTTTGCCCCCCTGCACGTTCTGCTGCCTTCCTTAATGCTCTCTCAACCAAGGTTCCTGATAGTCTTTTTCTATATAATGAGCTATAATAAGCATCTGACATTGTCTCTATTTTTTTTACTTCTTCAACAGCAGAGCGTATTAAATCCTCATTAACTTTTTGACCAACAATTTCTAATTCAAATGCTTTTAACCGGATTGGCTTAACATCTGCACCCGCAATTGTTATAGCTACCTTTGAGATTATGTCACTTTTATCAAGTTCAATGAGCACGCCAGCAGCACATATTGCGAAATCCCCGTGTCGACGAGCGAATTCAACAAAGGAATAGCCATGATTTAATTTCCACTTAGGAAAAGATAAAGAGACCAATACATCCTCAGGTGCGAGGCATGGCATCATGTAAGCAAGCGACCACTCGTCAAAAGGGACTACTCGTTGACCTTCTTTGTTGAGCACAACCATTTTAGCATCATAAAGACTGGCTAGGGCAGGAAGCTCTGCTGCAGGGTCTAAATGACATAAACTTCCACCTATTGTGCCCCGATTGCGAGTTTGGAAGTGACCAACATATGCAAGCGCCTCATTAAGAATAGGGGCTACGGTCCGTAATTCAGATGAACTTAACAACTCTCGCTGAGCTGTCATCGCGCCTATATTGAAAAAATCATCTGAAAATTCAATAAAGTTTAATTCTTTAACATTGTTAATATCAATAACATCCTCTGGGGTCACAAATCGCATATTCATCATGGGCATAAGTGATTGACCACCAGCCAGAATTTTTGCATCCTCAAGCGTAGCTGTAAGAGCAACTAGCTCTGACAAAGATTGAGGATCATGATACTTAAAGGGTGCTGGTTTCATTTTTAATTTTATTACCTCCCAATCTAAGTTTTCTAACCCCAGCCTTCATTAAAAGTTTTAAACCAGAGATTTCATCCGCATTCAGAGTATCTCCGTCTTCCATGGTTAAAACTTTTTCTAAGTTTTGGGCAAATTCTTTAGTAAGCTCAATAGCGACACTCTCTATCAAACCACTTGCGCGACCATATTGAGCTATTGCACCGTTTAAATTTAGATTTGTCTTTACTTCAACTCGAGTGTTTGTCCGATCTGACCCAGCTTCATCAACTTCCACCAATTTAAAAAAAACTGTTGCTTCAGCTCCACCCCTACCCTTCTTATCGGATCCACTAGCCTTTACTCGTACCTCGTGTTTTTCATCATTAATTTCAATAATTTCACCAGTCCCAGAAAAAACTAATTTGACTGGTCCCAATCTTACGGTGGCTTCCCCTTTGTAAGATTTATTATCAGTTGTTTCAGTAATTGCCACACCGGGAATACACGGAGCTATTAAAGCAACATCCGTTAAAACCTCCATAGCAATAGACTTTGGAAGTGGGACATAAAAATCATTTATTAAAAGCATCTGGCTCCTTAATATTATTTTTCTTTTAGTAGATAATTATCGTATTGGAAAAAAAGTATTTTCACAAAAGAAATATTCGTCTACATTGAATCTATAAAAAGATTTACAAAATATAAGGGAGAGTCAAATGAAAATTAATTTCTTAGATTTTACAAGAAGAGAATTTATGAAGAAGGCAGCTATTGCTGTCGCTGCAGGAGCAACACCGGCTTCATTTGTAAATAGCGCTTTTGCCGCCAGTGAAGAAGATAGAATAATAGCTGCAGCAAAAAAATTAAAGCCAGTTGGCCTACGTGGAATGATTTGGTCTCTTTACATGTCGGGCATGAAAAATGCAGAAGCAGAGTTTAAAAAAGCAACGGGCATCAGTGTTGAAAGCATTCAAGACATAAGTGTTTTCGTTATTCCTCAGCGCGCAATGGCTGAAGCAGTTTCAAGATCGGATAAATTTGATTTCTTTCATGTTGACTCTAACATGATACCTTCGCTTGCGTCAGCAGGCCTTCTCGAACCTCTCGATTCCTACATGAAGCAAGCAGATTTTAAAATAGATGCGGTTGGAGATTTTGCAAATTTTATGAAATATCAGGGAAGCACTTATGGTATTCCAACGGATGGCAATGTTCACACACAGTTTATGCGCTGGGATCTGGTAGACGCTGGAAAGAAAGCATACGAAGATAAGTTTGGAAAATCCCCGGAATGGCCAAAAACATGGGAAGACGATCAGCAAATGATGGAGTTTTTTCAAAATACTGATAACAAAGTTTGGGGTTCTGCCAACCTAAGGAACCGAGCAAATGGTGTAACATGGTGGTATATGTATTTTTATTCCGCAGGTGGATTTCCTTTTGACGATGATATGAACCCAACCTTAAATAATAAGGCGGGGCAATATGCTCTCGATACATATCTTAAAATTAAAAAAGTATCGCATCCAGAGGCTGCTGGTTGGGGGACACCACAAATGATCCCTCGTATGACACAAGGTCATGCATTCTCATGCCAATATTGGGATGGCGTAATATCCTTGGCTGAGAATCCTAAAAAATCTAAAACAGCCGGGAAATGGCGGTATGGCCTTGTTCCAGGGTCTACGTTCTCTGGAAAGCAAGTACACCGCTCAATTTCATCGCCAATCGCTTCAATTCTGATTAACCGATATAGCCCTCGAAAACAACAAGCTGCAATGATGGCAATGTGGATGGCAACTCTAAAAAATAGCGCCTCAATTGTCTCAGATCGTGTAAACACGTTTCATGATCCATGGCACAAAGGGCACATGTCGAATAGTTTGGTGCGAAAAGCATATACGCCAGCTGGAGTGGATGCTATCGAACAAAATTTAAAAGTGGCTTCACCGCCGATTTACTTAACCGGTATGTTGGAATTCCAAGATATCTTAGCTAAAAATATTTCAGAAGCATACGTGGGACAGCTCTCTGCGAAAGACGTTCTGCCAAATACTGAGAAGGCATGGAAGAAAATCGTACGCAGAGTTGGAAAGAAAAAACTCAAAAAAGAATTAGCGAGTTACAAAGCTGTCTTTCCAACGGTTAATGTGCCAAGTTAATTTTTTAATCATAAGATAAAGATCTTAAAATATTAGTTTTAGTCAGGGCGTCTAATTACTCGCCCTGACTAAAACAACCTACTCAGGAAATCAGATTCATGGAATCCAGAAATCTTGCTAGCTCAATTGTACCGACAAAGCGAGAGATGACGCGAGCGCGAGCAATAAAACGTTTTAAATGGATAACAATATCGCCAATCGTTGTTGTATTTCTGGTGATATTAATGCCAGCTTTAATTCTTCAACTATATTTTTCCTTTTTTGGATGGACAGTATATTTAGGTAGTTGGTGGGACGCAGAATTTGTTGGTTTTGAAATATTTGAAGAAGTATTAACTGATGAACGCCTCGGTTGGGCTGTTTTGCGATCACTTTATTTCTCATTTGGGTCAACCGTCGGATGTTTCTTAGTTGGCTTTGGATTAGCACTTTTAATGTACCGACCGTTTAGAGGAAATGCATTTTATTATATTATGTTTATAATACCCATGCTTACTGTCCCCATAGTAGTGGCGTATACGGGTGAAATGCTTTTATATCAAAATGGCCCCATAAATGGTATACTAAGCTCCTTATTAGGCTACGACATTAACATAAGTTGGCTCGCGGATGCAGACATTGCATTAACAACCGTGATGCTTATGGAAATATGGAATTGGGCGCCTTTCTCTTTTATTATAATGATAGCTGGATTAGCTTCTTTACCAAAAGAACCGCAAGAAGCGGCGCAAATATTAGGGGCTGGAAAGCTTCGTGTTTTCTTTGAAATTCAATTGCCGCTTCTAAGACCAGTAATTCTTCTAGCTCTTATTCTACGATTTCTTGAAGCAATGGCCGAATACCCAAAGATTTGGTCACTTTTTCAGGGTGGGCCGGGATCAGCAACAGAGACAATTCCAGTTTTAATTTACTTAACCACCTGGAACTATTTTGAAATTTCAAAGGGGGCTGCTCAATCATATGTTGTAATGCTTCTAATGATATTAATCGTGTTGGGAGCGATTTGGGTGCTACGGCGCGAAAAATCAAACCTTGACCAGATGTATAAAAAATAAACTTATAAAAGAGAAGACCAATGAACCTTAACAAAAAAAATAAAAAATATATTTTTGAGGGATTTCGTTACTCAACATTAACAATTTGGCTAGTAATCGTAGGTTTTCCTCTTTTTTGGATTATTGGAACTTCATTTAAACCTGATGCTGAATGGTTCGCTTGGCCACCAGTATACTGGTCAGAAACACCGACACTATCAAATTATGCTAACGTTTGGATGGGCAAGGAGGAATTAACCGTAACTCAATATGCGCAATCGATGCAGAAGCCATGGAAGGCATTAGGGAACAGCACATTTGTTGCGCTAGTTTCAACTAGTCTTTCCGTTTTCTTTGGCGCGATCTTAGCCTATGGTGTTTCTCGTTATCAAGTTCTTACAGAGGCTAGGATGTTTCAACTCCTAATGCTGAGGATGGTCCCACCCATCGTAATCGTCGCACCATTATCATTACATTACTCGACCTTAAACTTGCTAGATACACATCTTGGTCTAATATTAGTATATTTTTTGACAACTCTACCATACGCCGTTTGGATGACCAAAAGCTTTATCGATGAAATTCCAATGGAAATAGAGCAAGCAGCGGAGATTTTAGGAGCTACCAAATGGCGGACAATATGGGAGGTAGTGTTACCTCTAGCAAGATCTGGCTTGGTTGCCACATTTCTTTTTATTCTAATTTTAACTTGGAGTGAATATCTGCTTGCACTGCTTCTCTCTAAGACTGAAGTCGTAACACTTCCTGTAGAGTTGAGTAAATATGAGGGCTCCACGGAAGGTCGTGTATATGGCCGGCAAGCGGCTCTCTCTGTGGGTATTACTATACCACTAATTATAATTGGAATTTTTATCCGGAAACATCTTGCTCGCGGCTTCAGTTTTGGCATGGTCAGGAGATAAAGAAAATGGCACATATTGAATTCAAGAACTTAAGAAAAGAATATGGATCCACCGTAGCCGTAAAAGAACTCAATTTAGAAATAGATGATGGTGAATTTCTTGTACTTGTTGGTCCCTCTGGTTGTGGAAAAACGACAACACTTCGAATGATAGCGGGATTTGAGGACCCAACGATTGGTGAAATTTTGATGGATGGCAAGGTCATTAATGAACTTGAGCCGCGGGATAGGAATATTGGCATGGTATTTCAAAGTCATGCCTTATTTCCTCATAAAACAATTTATGATAATATTGAATTTGGCCTAAGAATGAAAAAAATTCCCGATGACGAGCGTCGCCTTATAGTCCGAGAAGTCGCCGAAATGGTTCATATTACTCCACTTCTTGATAAACGACCCGGCCAACTCTCTGGTGGCGAATCCCAAAGAGTTGCTCTGGCACGAACGCTCGTTACAAAACCATCGACATTTCTTCTGGATGAACCGCTTTCTAGTTTGGATGCAAAACTTCGCAGGGAACTTCGAGCAGAAGTTGATCGGCTACATACCAAGTTGAAAACAACCTTTGTCTATGTGACACATGACCAAGAAGAGGCTATGACATTGGCAGACCGAATTGTAGTTATGAATAATGGTGAAATCGAACAACAAGGCACACCAATGGATATTTACTCAAATCCAAAATCCTATTTTGTTGCAGATTTCTTTGGTTCACCCTCCATGAACTTAATTAACGGCGAAATAATTGAAAAAAATAACAAACTGGCCTTCAAAAATAATCAACTAAAAGTTCAAATACCTGATCATTTTTCTAACCAGATTTCGGGTAAGGTGACATTAGGTATTCGCCCAGAACATGTAAGAATTACGCCTAATGGAGGCGAAATAAAAGATATAATTGACCTTGTAGAACCCATGGGAAAAGATACCTTGCTTTATTTTAAAGCTGAAGCAGAACGGCCATTCATAGTTATTATTGAAGGGTTAGAAACCAATGATTTTAAGTCTGGGCAGAGCGTAGGACTTGATTTCCCTGATGATAAAGTATTTCTCTTTAACGAACAGGGCCAGCGTCTATAAAACATAATCGTTAATTGATTTCCTATAATTAAGCACTTCATTAAAACTACAGCCTTGATATGACTATTTGGTTTTTGTAGCTTCTTTGCATGGAAACATCACAAATAATTTTTTGTTCTAAGCTTCTATCGGTTATAGAGGATTACATTATTCCTCTTACCAAAATTGGAGTTAAGAAAGGCAATAAAATTTTTGGTGCAGCTATCTTAAAAAAAACTGACCTTTCTATAGTAGTGGCAGATACTAATTCAGAAATACAAAACCCATTGTTTCATGGCGAAATTTCGACCATAAATAGTTTCTTCAAGCTACCTAAAGAAGAGCGCCCAAAACCTGAAGACTGCGTATTTATATCAACACATGAGCCATGTTCATTATGCCTTTCCGCTATTACTTGGGCTAACTTTGATAATTTTTACTATTACTTTGGTTATCAAGATACCAAAGACACATTCCATATTCCTCATGATTTAAATATTCTAAAAGAAGTATTCAAAATTGATAACGGACAATACGCTCGGAAAAATAAATTTTGGGAATCAAAAAGTGTTGTTAATATGGTTAATGAATTATCGGACGATAGTATATTAGATTTAAGGGAGCAAATTAACAGAATAAATAAGAAATACACTAAACTTTCAGAAATTTATCAAAAACAAAAGGGCCTGTCTGGGATCCCCTTAAGCTAGGAAATAATAGTTTTAAAAATTATTTCGTTACTATATTTTAAAGTTCATTAGCTTTATTCATCACCTATTTAACCATTAATATTATCGAAGCAATTCTATTCTTGGAACCCAACTGTTAGGTATCCATACGATAGCATTTTGTTTGAATTTAATACCAATATCTTTAGCAAGTTGAAGATCAATATCGAGCGCTAAAACGCCGACCTCATTGGGCCAAATTTTTGCCGGATCAGCAGCGATACATAAAATAAAATTAATACCCATGCAGTTAAGTATTCTTTTTAGTTTATTATGAGCTAATACATTTGAACGTTCCCCCAAAATTTTACTAAAAGGATTATAACTAGTAACAAAGACTGCAGAGTGGTAATTTTGCTTAAAACAATAGTCTCGGAGGGGCTCGCTTTTCTCTCCAATTCTTATATCAAAAGGTTTATCAACTATTACACGGTAGTTGGCATTTGAATATGCGTTGATCACACTATCTTCTATATTTGAAAATTTCATTGATCATTTACGTAATTATGTTTTGAATAATTTGCCATAATCCATTAAAAAGTCTTCAATGCCTGACGCTCTCAAGGCTCTCCATAAAGTGGATTGATTACTTGAAATTACTGGTTTTCC